>Ga0306920_100000500_pt1 | contig 45711 bp, 53 predicted proteins | sample flu12Cox44000170_FD_204666 | JGI IMG/M metagenome (GOLD analysis project Ga0306920, IMG submission 204666) | Lab enrichment of tropical soil microbial communities from Luquillo Experimental Forest, Puerto Rico - flux4day.12C.oxic.44.000.170 (v2)... | ecosystem: Environmental > Terrestrial >... | reverse complement strand
AAGGCTATCAATGACTACATCCGTGAAAATAACAAACACCCCAAGCCTTTCATCTGGACAGCCAGCGCCGAGTCAATCCTGCGCAAGATACGACACTGCAAAGAAGCGTTAAAAACAGTAGACTAGCTGCCACATCCAGGAAATCCTGAGCGGGCTGCCTGGTACACGGGGAGTGTTTGCGGAGCGTGTCGCTCAAGGGTTTTACGTCAACATCAATGTTAACCGTGAGGTTGCCGCACGTTACGGGCTGACGGTGGGAGATGTGCAACGCCTCGTGACTTCCGGCATGGGCGGGGAGAACATTGCTGTCACGGTGCAGGGCCGCGACCGCTTTCCGATTAACGTCCGCTATCTGCGTGATTACCGTGACGATCTTGAGGCGCTGCGCCAGATGCTGGTCATGACTCCCGCCAGGGCTCAAATACCGATCGGTGAGGTTGCTGACATAACGCTCAGCCCGGGACCTTCCATGGTGCGCGACGAGGATGCCCAGCTCACCGCTTACGTCTTCATCGATCTCACCACCAGCGACTTCGGCGGATATGTGAGCCGTGCCCAGAGAGCGCTAAACGCCAAGCTTCGCATGCCGCCCGGCTATAGCCTTAAATGGTCCAGTGAATACGAGTTCGAGCTGCGGGCAAAGAAGCGACTGACCCTTATTCTCCCGGCCGTCATCGCGGCGATCTTTGTCCTCCTCTTTATGTTGTTTGCGTCGATTCCTGAAACTCTCATATTGCTCTTCCCGTGCGCGTTCGCCCTCACTGGAGGCTTACTCCTGCAGTACTTGATGGGTTTCAATTTCAGCGTGGCGGTGGCGGTGGGTTACATCGCGTTGTTCGGGATCGCGGTCGAGACCGGCGTGGTCATGATCATTTTCCTCGACGAGGCCTTAGACCTGCGGCTAACCAAGGGAACTGTTGATCACTCGGAGATCGAGGCCGCCACCATTGAAGGTGCAGTGCATCGGCTGCGGCCCAAGCTGATGACGGTATTTGTGGTGATATTGAGCCTGGCCCCTATTTTCTTTGAGCACGGCAGTATCGGTAACGACGTGATGGAACCTATAGCAGTGCCGATCGTGGGTGGGATGGTTACCTCTTCGATTGCCGTTTTGATCCTGCTGCCGGTGCTGTTCGCCATAATCAAGGAAAGGGCGCTCCACCGCGCCATACTCCGACCATCAGCAGTAGGTGCTCTCCAAACCGCCAGGGAATAGGACACCGTAGGGCGTTTCCTACCTGCACGTATGGTGAACGAACATGGGCCGGCCCTGATTAACTTCACGAACGAGTCTCGACCGTTTGTCAAAATACTGCGTGGTATGAGACTTGTGGCAATGATAATCTCCGCGCGAGAGAGCCGGGAGGAAGGATTTTATGTCGGTTCAAGTTTTAGAGGCCGACCAAAAATGGCGTAAGGTCTTAGTCGAAGGCCATCCTGCGCTTACAATAGCGCACCGCATTTTCGCTACCTTCCTGGTCCACCCCGCTGCAAGATGTGTCATAACCCCTTCGGCGGCGTGGGCGGAAAACTCGTAGGACTGCTAGGACATAAGCCATCGCGCAAAAATCCACAGCTATGTGACTCCTGATGCGAGATGCTTCCGCCCGGCGGCGCGGAAATCGACATTGCAATTCTATTCGCCGATGTGCGTGGCTCAACCCAGTTGGGCGAACGCCTCGGACCAGCCGAATACGCATCACTGCTCAACCGGTTTTATAAGGCGGCGACCGAGACTTTGATCCGTCACGACGCAGTCATCGATAAATTGATCGGTGACGAAGTGATGGCGCTTTTCATACCGGGATTTTGTGGCCCGAATTACATTCGCCGGGCAGCCGAGGCGGGTTTGGCGCTGTTCCACGCGCTCGGTTATCGAAACGCTGAAACTCCCTGGATGCCAATAGGCGCGGCGGTTAACTCTGGTAAGTCTTATGTGGGGAACGTGGGCAGCGAGGGGGTAGTCGATTTCACAGCTCTGGGCGATCCCGTGAATACCGCCTCGCGTTTAGCATCGAGCGCTGGTGCCGGCGAGCTGCTTCTGAGCGAGGAGGTTTTCGAGACAGTTTTTGAGAAGATACCGAGTGCAGAAACCCGCACTCTCAATCTTCGCGGGAAGGAATCGCCGTTTCCGGTTCGTGTGCTCAAGCCTACATCCGCTGCCCCAACGACTGAGGTCAGCGTATGATCCAGTGCCGCACCAGCAGCCTCTGAGGGAGTTCGGTCAGTGAGAAGACGGTCTCGTTGCTTAAGTAGCCTTCGCGGAGTCCCTCAATCTGCTGTGCCGCTGGGCGAGAATCGGTCGCAATCACAGCCTTGTCGGAACGCAACTCGCGACCGTCTACCATCGCTGCGTTCGGCTTGGTAAAGCGTGTGTAGCCCAGGTAGACATCCACCCTGTGCCCGGCGATCACTTGAACAGCGTCAGCAGCACTGCTCATGGGGCGGATACGGCGGACCCGTTCCATGACGTCGGCGAAATCGACCTTTGGGGGGTGACGCAAATCCGAAGCCGAAATCAGCTCTCCGGTCGGCTTCGTTGACCGTGCGAGCAGAGCGGATCAGCGCTTTGCTCGTACTGCCGAAAGTTAACGCAGGTCCCGCCAGTCAAACACTGCTCGGTCATGGCGAAGCGATGACCGACCGCAGCCGCCGTCATAGCCGCCACCAGCCCGGCTGCTCCTCCGCCGATAACCAGCAGCTCGTAGTTACCGCCGGGCGGGTTACGTCAGTCCGGCGGAATGTCACTGACTGATCGTGCGTTGATTATTTGCATCCAGTGGGAACAATTCCACTTCCATCGTTGTCTCCTCCGGAAGGGGTCACGATAGCGGGCGTACTGGCCGCCGAATGACTACCTGATGTTTACGGGTGCTAAGCGAAGCTCTTGAACCCGCGTCCAGCCGGGCAAATTTCTCCGACTTCGACCTCAAATAATTGGCAAGGTGACAGGAGGCCGCGCCTCACCACCCTTTATACTGCATAACCTCCTTTATGGCGTATAATAGGAGGTAGAGGGGTGGGGTCCAGATGGCCAAACAACCGATCATTTTAAGCGAAGAAATCGTACCGCCGCCCGCGCTGGTGCGCGCCGGGCTCGAAACGCTGCCGGCGATAATCCGCGCCCAGGGCGAACGCGCCGGCCGCCGCTTCATCGAATTCTTTACCGCGACCATCCGCAACCGCAATACGCGGATGGCGTACGCGCGCGCGGTGAAACGCTTCTTCGATTGGTGCGATGACCACCACCTCGGGTTGGAGGACATCGAGCCAATCGCCATCGCCGCATATATCGAGGAATTGGGTGCCGAAGTTGCTAAGCCGAGTGTCAAGCAGCACCTGGCCGCGATCCGCCAGCTGTTCGACTATTTGGTGACGGGCGGCGTGCTGGTCTCCACCCCAGCAGGTTCCGTGCGCGGGCCCAAGTTCGTGGTCACACGGGGCAAGACCCCGGTGCTCTCAGGCGCCGAGATGCGCCAGCTGCTGAAATCTATCGATACTGGAGAACTCATCGGCCTGCGTGACCGCGCCCTGCTCGCCCTAATGGGCTACACCTTCGCTCGCGTCGGCGCGGTCGTCAGCCTGCGGGTGGAGGACTATTTCCAGCAGGGCCGCCGTTCCTGGCTCAGGCTTCATGAGAAAGGCGGCAAACGCCATGAGGTGCCCTGCCATCACAGCTTGGACGAATACCTTGACGCCTGGATCGCCGCCGCTGGCATTGGCGGCGATAAGAAGGGTCCGCTATTCCGGACCTTTAAAAGGGGTGACAAGCTCACGTGCAATCCGATGATCCGCAGCGATGTGCTTTACATGATCAAGCGGCGGGCCAAAGGAGCCGGCTTACCCTACTCGACCTGTTGCCATACTTTTCGGGCGACCGGAATTACCGCCTATCTGCAAAACGGCGGCACGCTGGAGCATGCTCAGCAAATCGCCGCGCACCAGTCGCCACGTACCACCAAACTGTATGATAGGACCAGGGATGAGATTTCGCTCGACGAAGTAGAGCGCATCAAATTTTAAACTAACGCTTTCGATTCGTGCACACAAACAGGGCTGAAACTCTACGAACGGCCGTGCTATCAACGAGATGATGTGAACCTATAGTGCTCCGCCAACGCGTTCCTACTTCTCCCACGATGTTCCCGGGTTGGCGCCACTATCACGATCAAGCTAGGCCGACTACTTCCAGCATCGCAAACGCTGGTGGCCCCGATTGCACGAAGAGGCGATAAGCCTCATGAAGTGCCAGTCTGGAGAATACTTGAATGCGTGATCGCGGCGGCCCGGCACCAAAACATGACGAATCGTCAGCATCGGGTAGAGAGCGTGGTTGCGAATTTGAATCGACGGCCCGTGGGAGCGCTCGATCGATTGTGCAACCGTCGTCGTCATTGCCTTATGACTTTGATCAAACGCAAAGCAAATCTTGGCCGCGACTGAACTTTTATGGTCGACGCCGGGAGGCAAATTGTCGTTTTTTTGGCCTTTTGATTATAACCGAGGTAATAGCCGACACGAGGAGATCTTCGAAATCAAGATTGACACCCGCAGACCTCGGCGCGTCGCGTTTACGCGAACCGGATTGCGCTTGCGAAGTTTTGCTGGCCATCAGCGATCACCTCTCGCTTTCGGCGGTTAGCCGCAGAACTTTTGAAGTACCAGAATTGCGCCATTCGGACCAAGTTCCTTCGACTTGAGCACCGGGTGAACACGGAGCGACCTTGCTCGGATAGTCGCTTAGGCTTGTGGCGGCGAATAGTGCGCAACGATCGCACGTCACGGGAGGCATCGTTGGTATCCGGGTCGTTCATAATCGTTGAGGGGTAACTGCAAAACCGCGACGGCTGATTCTTTAAAGTAACACTTTCGAATTCGCTGTTCCGGATAAACAGCTGGCTGTCGATATAGTCCTGCCATCCGACTCTTCCGATGTCGGAAGTTAATTGCCCGTTATGGATGTTGTCTAGAAAAGTTCCCATCCACACTACGCGCCGCGAGTAGCCTGCTGATGACGTTCTCGCGACGACGCTTTGCTAACGATCATAGCATCTTTTGACTTTACGCAGCAGCAACTTCTGGCAATATCATACGTTTTAATAGGCACAAGATAACTTTTTTGTGCGTTTGCCTTTTAATTATTATCTATTATAATCTATATGCTAATGAAGCTAGCCTGGAGGTTATAGGTTCGCAGCTGAGGAGTACATGAAACGTACGATGACGAAGCTGGGGGAGTCCTTGAAAGCTCGCCGCACAGCTTTGGGCTTAACTCAGCGCTCGCTTGCTGAGAAGCTCAGCGTCGAAGCTAGCCACGTTGCTTTCATCGAAAGTGGACGGCGCAAGCCATCGCTCAAATTAGTCGCACGCATTGCCGAAACGCTCGGCCTTGACCCGCAGGAATTATTGGTACTGGCCCCCATCCCGAAGCGAGAGTTCTCCTATCCCCTTCAGAATCTAAGCCTCGGACGACGCAGGCACGGTCATGGCAGCGGTTCATCCAAAATAGCGCCCTATTGGCGCGTTACCACGTGACCAAGGGTGAGCTGCAGGCTCTTGAGCATCTCAGTTTGCTTGGGACGGCGATTTCGGCCAAGGAATTCCTCGCCATCCTCACGCTGATCCGGGATATACCCGGACACAAATAGCACTCTCGACGCCAACGCCCTCAGGACCAGCTTAAAAGCTTCTCCCCCGCCGCCGCATGGGATCATCAATTGGTCTCGATTTTGGGGTCACGCTGTTCGCACAGCTCATCCTCGTCGATACCTAACCGCGCGCTATGCGGTAATTGTCGGGGCAGGATCCGGGTGTAATCACGAGTCATTCCAGCTCTCGTAACGTCAAGGCCATCAGCAATCGCGTCGCTGCATGGGACACATGGTCCTGCAGTTGATCGCCGTCGCGCCACAAGCGCAAATGTTCTTCGGCGCGGCCGAGATGATACTCAGGACTGCGCCTGACCCAGTCATTATCCGGATGCATAGCTGCTCCATCCCGCATTACCCGGGCCACTACTTCCAGCGCCTTGGCGAATGGTTCCACTCCAGCCTTTCTCCTTCGTTTTTAGAAGATGAGGCTACGATCGCGTGTTATGCATGCTATCCAGACACACACTCGGTTCCTCAGAGTCGGTTAAAGCTCAATGAGTTCTGGCACACAAGCATGTGGCAAAGCCAAAAAGGGCAGCACCATAAGACTCGCCCCTTTACGAATAACCTTCGACGTTTCCCTCGTTTCAGAATTGTCGAGGGTCAACTGAAGCTGCACTGGATCGCTGGGATGCAATTCGCGCCAGAGTCTCATCAGCATTTCTGAGAACCAATATCTCAACGACGACGAGCGATGAATCCGTATGTGGCAGCGGATGCACAAGGTGACCAGCAACTTCACGCAGTTGCTCTGGTCTCGATGATGGACCACCAGCGCCGAGCGCCTGCCACAACCACGGCAGCGAAAGCGGTCGCGCTTCAACACACGTTCGCGTAGTCCGCCGAAAAAGCGTACCGAGTGATGGCGCCGATCATAACATGAACGGCAACAGCCGAGGGCTTTTAGCACGATCTGCTTACCGCACGGGCAGAGAAAGGACAATTGCATCCCCTCCCGGTCCGGTGGCCTCGGCTGCATTGACGTCATCCGAAGCTCGGTTCAGCGGAATGCAAGTGCGGAAACCCGGATTCCGCCAACACCTAGGCCGATAGCGCCGTATCCGAAACGGGCACGAATCGAGGCGACGGCCGTGCTCACCCCTTCCGGCGCCTCCCCGGTCGTGGACGTCGAGCGTTGCGCCGGGCGGCAATTTTCTTCTTGCGGCTTTTGACCAGGCCGCCCTTGCGGCCATTCTCGCGGTTGGCCCGCCTTTTGGCATCGCTTCGGACTAAACCGCCTAATCTGCCGAGCGCCACGGCGTGTGGATTCTTGCGTGGCTTCTTCATCACCCCACTCCATCCACCACCTCCTCACCTCGCCTGTTTACAGTGCAACCGACTCGCGATACCACCACCCAATTAACGATTCTAAGTGCTTCGCTTTGCTATGGCAAGTCTTTGAGTGCGCGTTCGTTGATTTGTTGTGTGTGGATACAAATGCAGTACAGCAGTTATTCAGTTACTTAGATGTAAGGTCACTTATTGTTCAATATGGCAAACGCCCTAGCCCACTCGCTTATTCGGAGGAACAGCCGGTAGTGGATCAGGAAGGATTGTGCACTATGAAAAGCAACCGGCAGAGTGCTCTTGTCATTACGTGCTCGTGAGTCCTTATTTCAGAGCTGGCAGATCTTCGCCTCGAATCATCAGGCGGATCGACCGTGCGCGCCCGGGGGTTCGTTTGATGAGGGCTTTTGCTTCAAGCGTAAGCACCATTTGATGCACCGTGGGCGGTGTAACTCGGAAGTACCGCTGCATGTCGGCCTCCGCCGGCGGACACTCATTAAGCTTGGTGTAGTAGTGAATGAACGCCAGATATTGACCCTGCTTTGGAGTAAAACACACAGTCATTCCTGTTGCTGCCAGAGCAAATGCGGAGGGTCATCTGCCAGAGTGAAGCCGGCGAGATCACATGAAAGGCCGTTCCTCCCTGCCCAGCGGTTTAAACATGAAAATAGATTTTATCATGTTTAAAGAGGGGCTCGACTCGACCTTGCTTATGGTGCCGTATATGTTACCATTGCCGGCGGTCGACGTTCGCGAATATCTCGACCGGCAGGGCCGCAGCCCTTACAAGCTGTGGTTTGACCGGTTGAACGCGCCCGTCGCCGCGAAGGTGGCGACGGCACTGACCAGGCTCTCCCTCGGCGATATGTCGAACGTCAAGGGCGTTGGTTCCGGCGTGTTCGAATTGCGGATCGATTTTGGTCCCGGCTACCGGGTTTATTTCGGGAAAGACGGCGACCATCTCATCATCTTGCTCGGCGGCGGCGGCAAGCAGCGCCAGCAGCGCGATATCAACGCCGCAATCGCAACCTGGGCGGATTACAAACGGAGAAAATATGCCTCTGACTCGCGACTTTAAAGAAACTATTCGGGACCGGGTACAGCACGACGCCAGGTTCCGGAAAGAACTTCTTCGCGAGGGCCTCGAAGCCATGCTGTCCGGCGAAATCGCGCTGGCCAAGACAATCTTGCGTGATTACATCAACGCTACGGTTGGGTTCACCGGCCTCGCGGAGGCAACCCAGATTCCGCCGAAAAGCCTCATGCGCATGTTGAGTGCTTCCGGCAACCCGCGCGCAGCCAACTTGTTCGAAATTGTGAGTGTGCTTCAGCGTCGCGCAGGCGTGCGTTTTCACGTGAGATAAATTTCCACGTCGGTTTTCAAGCGTGCACAGGCGGTCGCAGGCTGAACCAGGGCTGCGCTTCCTCCAGCTGTGACGCAACGCGAATCAGCAGGTCCTCCCGGCCGATTGCTCCGACGAGTTGAACCCCGACTGGCAGTCCCTCAGGGGTCCAATGCAGTGGTACCGAGATCGCCGGTTGCCCGGTCAGATTGAAGGGCCTGGTGAAGAACACGTGCCGCTCAATCTTCTCTCTCAGCTCCGCCATCTTGCCCTCGACCGGCATCATCGATTCCAGCGTGACAGGCGGTTCCCAGACAGTGGGGGTCAGCAACAGATCGAAGCCGGCGGACCACCATTGTATTACTCGCCTCCTCCACTTAGTTAGCCATTCTATTGCACCTGCGTACTCCTCTGCTGTAGCGGGCGGCAGCTCGTCTGACCACGAATAGGGTTCGACATCATCGCGCGTTGCAGGCCGGCCGAGCATTAGACTTAAATTGCGGAGGAGGCCGGCAAACGCCGGCCTATCGAGCGGACGCAACGGCGCTCGCAATTCTTCAAAGACTGATTCGGGGTATGATTCCTCAAGCTTGTGGCCGAGCGATTCCAACAGTTTGGCCGTTGCGCGTGTCGCGGTGAGACACTCAGGATGGATGTCCCCAAAGGAAGCTCGGGTCAACATTCCTATGCGTAACTTCCCGGGTCGGCTCCGATTTCAGCCTTATAGCTTCTCGCTGGCGGTGGCGCCAGAAATAGATCGCCAGGTTCCGAGCCTTGAACCGCATCGAGCACGGCCGCGACGTCGCGGACAGTGCGATGACAGCAAGCTCGCATGCTATCAGCGTATCTAGCGGGTCACTGATGCGACCGCGCGACGGCTTCAGCCCAACCAGTCCGCACCATGCAGCCGGCAGACGGATCGATCCCCCGCCATCGTTGGCATGGGCCACCGGCACCAGTCCGGCTGCCACCGCCGCGCACGAGCCGCCCGAGGAGCCACTGGTCGACCGATCCAACGCCCATGGATTATGTGATGCACCGAAGGCCAGCGGCTGAGTGGTGCTTTGCATTCCGAATTCAGGAAGATTGGTCTTGCCGATCGTGATGAGGCCTGCGGCGCGAAACCGCGCTCCTAAGGGAGTATCGACAGGTGAGCGGAAGTCGGCGTCGCGGAGGGCCCGATTCCCCATGTAGTACGGTTGCCCTTTCTGCATCGCGCCGATGTCCTTGAGGAGGAACGGCACTCCACGAAAGGGTCCCTCCGGTAGATCAGGCGAAACTGCAGCGGCGCGCGCGTCCTCGTATAACGGTATGATCACCGCGTTCAGTGTCGGGTTGACGCGCTCGATGCGAGCGATTGCCGCGTCGACCAGTTCCAGCGGAGTGAGTTCTTTCCGCTGTACCAGTTCAGCCTGCGCGGTTGCGTCCATAGTCGACAATTCGCCGGTATCGAGAGCCACTTGTTGAGCCTCCGGGAGAGCGCCCGATCACGGACGCTGCGCGGCCACACTGCCACGGTGACCATGCTCTGTCGAGTCTGGAATTGCTGGCGCCGCCCCACCGTACCCTGCTCACTAGTGGCCGACTATTGGTGCGCGCCACGGACGGCGCGCTTTACCGCTGCGGCACGCGGCGCGGTAAATTCCCTCCCGCGAGCTGAAAAGCACGTTTTGCGGCTTCCAGAATGCTCTCGCGCAAAATTGTGAGCGGACTTAGTAGCCGATAAAAAAATGTTATCGTCTACTAAATGACCGAGAGGGCAGAGTCCACCGAACTAGCCGTAATCGACCCAGCCGGCGCACCGACGTTGCTGCCGATGCCGGCCGCCGCGGTCATCGTCCTGCGCCAGACTCCCAACGCCACCTTCGCCGCCGAGGAATTCTTCAAGGCCACCCTCAACAACGAACACACCCGCCGGGCCTATGGCCGCATCGCCGGCCGTTTTCTCACCTGGTGCGACAACCGCGTGCTTGAGCTGCGCCAGGTCACGCCGGGCCTCGCCGGCGAATACATCAGTCAGCTCCCGGGCTCGGCGCCCACCAGGAACCAGGCGCTCGCCGCGCTGCGGCATTTCTTCGATGCCCTGGTGCAACGCCACGCGGTCGTCCTCAACCCGTTCGCTTCTGTCCGCGGGACCAAATACAGCGTGACCGAAGGCCGGACCGCTGAGCTCGCCATCGAGCAGGCCCGCAAATTGTTCAAGTCGATCGACATCAGTCATGTCGTCGGGCTGCGCGACCGCGCCGTGCTCGGCGTGCTTGCCTACACGGGCGCCCGCATCGGCGCCGTGGCCAAGCTCCGGCTGGCCGATTACCGGAACCTGGGCGATCACCGCGTGCTGCGCTTCAGGGAAAAAGGCGGCAAGGACCGGGAGATCCCGGTGCGCCACGACCTTGCCGCCTGGCTCAACCAATACATCGCAGCCGCCGGGATCGCCGAGGAACCCAAGGCTCCCCTCTTCCGAGCCGCCGACGGCAAACGCAAAGCCCTCACTACTTCTGCTTACCGGGCTCACTCGATGCGCCAGATGATGAAGCGGCGGTTGTACGATGCCGGATTACAGGAGTTGTTCTCACCGCACAGCTTCCGCGTCACGGTCGTAACCGATCTGTTGAATCAGAACGTGCCGCTCGAAGATGTCCAGTATCTCGCCGGTCATGCCAGCCCTACCACCACCCGCGTTTATGACCGGCGCCGGCGCAGGGTTACCCGAAATATCGTGGAGAGGATTTCTATTTGATGCCTTCTGATACTTCTGCTGATACCTCGCTCGACCAGACCTATCATTACCCACCCCAGCTTCTGGAAATGTTGACCGAAGTCATTCCCTGCCTCTTCAAGGGGAAGCACGCTGTCATCAACTTCTTTGAGGGAGCAGGTACGCCGAGGTCATTCCTGATGGAGTGGCGGGCGAAAGTTCGTGCCGACAGAAACTCAGTCAAAAAACATGAAATAGCACGGGACATCTTGCGCCAATTGAACGAAGGCGGAGACAAGACCCTCGCGCCAAGACGCGAGATTATCAAGCGCATATGCGCCATCGAGGATTTTTCCACCTGCTACGACAATGACCGGTATAAGGCTCAATCGCTAGTTGCTCAAATCTCCCGAGTGGTGAACGTTACGGATTCATTTACGCGTATGAACATGGAGCGGGAGAAGGAAAGGCAGCAGCGCCTGGATGCGCAAAAAGCAGCAGCGGCAAAGATACAGCAGCGACGGGAAGAGCGGCAAAAAATCCGCGACGAGTTTTACGCGCTTTTTTCCATGAACGACGCGAACAAAAGAGGCAAAGCGTTAGAAGGTATTTTAAACCGGTTGTTCGCGAGTTTCGACATGCTGGTCCGCGAGGCGTTCACCGTGCGCGGCGAGCCAGGTGAAGGCGTCATCGAGCAGATCGATGGGGTCGTTGAAATCAACGGGCATCTCTATCTCGTTGAAATGAAGTGGTGGAATCAGCCCATAGGTCGGCAGGAAATCTCACCCCACCTTGTAAGCGTGTATCATCGCGGCAACGTTGGAGGAATTTTCATTGCCTATTCCGGGTTTTCGCCAGCGGCTATTGCTGAAGTAAAAAGCGCCCTCGTGCAGAAAGTCATCGCGTTAGTTGAATTGCAGGAGATCGTTCGCGCGTTGGACCAAGACTGGAATCTCAAGACACTACTAGTTGAGAAGATCCAACATTCCCAGATGCATAAGGAGCCTCTATACAAGAAGGTTTTCTATTAAAGTATGCCGTGCCGAACTAACTCTTTTGTATACCGCACCGTGATACTAACGTATTGATTAAATGTAATGACGAAAAGGAAGTGGCGGCAGATTCGGAATCGGTGCCGCGGTCAGTATCTCCCCAACGGCATCGGCAAATCGGAGCGTGACGGGAAACCCATCCGCGAAGATGCACGAATTGAAATTGACCTTAGTTAGACCCATGATGTCGGCCGTCACGAGGGCTAGGTCTGCCTCTCCTCTACAGATTTCAATCGAGAGCGGCCTTGGCACTTCCCAACCGGTGTACGTGCCTAGCCGAGGCACGAAGCCATTCGTCCACAGGTAGCCGAGCCGCTCGGTCAATATCAAAGCGGTGCCCCTGATGACCGGGTGCCTGCCGGGCCGGAAAAGCTTCACGTCGTTGCTGCCGCGAATGCGCACGCCGACAAGCTTGCAGCCTGCCGGTGCCGCTGCCTGAAATCCCGCCCACTCGTCGTCTGAAAACCGCGTCCGACCATGAATGAAGATTTCTGCCGGTGCGGCGTTCTGGCGCTCAGAGCCTGGTGCCTCGTACGAACTTATCACCGACGAGATCAGTCCCTTGGCCTCATCGTAGCTCAAGTGGAAGTCGCCCGTTTTTTCCGAATACCAGGGACCGAGATGCCCGCGAAAAACCAACCCATCGCCGGAGTCCAGAAACATCTGCGCGCCACAACACGCATTGGCTGAACCCGACGGTCCGACTGCGCTAGAATCTCTCTTGAAGGCGAGACCTACGTAGCAGACGCCCGGCCTCACGTTGGCGATTTTCCATGGCTTTCCGCCGGCCTTGAATAAGGCAGTCGTGCACAGATTCCAAGCTATAGTCGCGGGATCTTCGACCCGCCGCGCGGGCTTGCCATTCACCACGAAATCTCCGGGCGTCAGAGTCGTCTCGCGAACGATCTGAACAACGATTTTTTCCTCAAGAAGGCGCGCCTTCAGCTGGTTGTGAAAATTGACTTCGAAGCGATAAATCTCCGCCGCCTGGCGATCTGCAGGAAACAACGACCCTTCGATCAGGATTTTTCTCGCCTCTCGTGCTGAGAAAGGAAACGCCGAAGGAACCTGTTCCGACCTCGGCGGTCTGATTTGCGGGCGCCCGTACCTGAAGACCTCTTCAGGAATGACAACGAACCAAAACGTGGGCTGCGCCTCCTGCTGCCGATGGTACGAAAAGAGTTTATCGGCGAAGAGGTCTACCGCCTGATAGACTGCGTCGTGGCGGTCCGACAACCTCAAGGCTCGATTGATTTTGTCCCCCGACAAGGAGATTTCAGCGACAGGCTCCGTCGGCCAAGAAGTACGAAACGCTGCCTCAAAACCAGGAAAACTAGAGTGAAAAGGTTTTACCGGGTCATACGGCGGAATGTAGTTCTGGATTTGGGTCAACCAAAGCCGAAAACGGCCAAGCCCCTCAATTGTCCCGATCGCGCCGACGCGCAGTTCTCTCGGCTTTTTTTCTTCCAACGGACCAAACAAAAAGAGTCCATCTTTTGGATGTTCGAGCATCTGCCGGTGTCCAAAAGTGAGCGTGGGTTCTGGCAGGTGGATGATCTTTGGGTCGAACGTCATGAATCATCACTCTCGCCAGTGTTTGAGTCTTCCGCCTCGGCCTCCCATTCGTCTGGCTCGAAAAACGCCGGGTCGTTGTCACGCTCTACGCCGTCAAAGTCGTCGGTGTCTCCCTCCTGGGTCTCGCGCGTAACCCTGTCCTCCTCCAATGCCAGCGACACGGGCGCGTCGAACGACATCGGCTTCGCAGCTACCCGAATCCTATCTGCGTTGCCAGTCGGGAGGATAATTTCGCCCGCGTCACCGGCCAGAAAAGCTCCAAACGCCAGAATCAAATCCCGCCACCGAGCGTTAAACCAGCGCTTACAAACAGCTCGACGCTGTCGCATGCCCAGAGCCGTGCGGCCGTCCACAGAGAAAACCACGTGTGGTCTCAATTGAAGCCGTGCTGGCGAGAGAAGGTTGGTTATGGCGTTCACCCCGAAGTGCCAGTAGAGATTTCGGGTGTTATCTCGGCCGACGAGCTTTCGCCAGCCGCGCCTGCCGTCAGCTCGTACGAACCGGCCGATATCATCCTGTAAAAGTCCGGCACGAGCCCAGTAGACCTTTAGACCGCTGGCGTCCGCGTATCGTTCTAATCCCCGACGCTTGGCCGCATTTTCCCAGGCCTGCCTGATGAGATTCGTGACCAAATTGCGCGCTTCTCGATGCGCAATATACGGGCTGTCCGCAGACGTGCCCGACAGGAAATCTACAAGAGGAACGCTATAAGCCGTCCGCAGAGGTGCTCGGTCCTTCAGCTCTTCCTGGAACTCATCAAGCTCAGCAAATCCGACCAGAAGACGCCGGTAAAAGGCAGCTGGCCACGAGATGCTATCCGCCAGTGCCTGGATTTCTGAGAGAGAGCCCACAGACCGCCGAACGTCAAAGAAGTTAATGTGCTCCGGCATAGAAAGAATCGGAAACCAGTTCGACTCCAATCGTTCGCTCGTCTGAGCGAGCACCTTTCCTTGCCCAGTACGCAATTTTACCCACCGCTCAAGGTTTTCGGCGGACGGCGATTGGGTATGGGGGACATTGTCTCGTTCGAGCGCTTTGATGAGCCTCTCGAGACCCCCGGCCCAGCCACCGGAAAAGTCGATGATATTTTTTGGCATGAGTTGAGGGGGCACTTCATCGAAAGGCAGATCGTCAATTTTGACGGGAAGCAAGAATTCGGTCCGCCGCCTTTTCCTGGCCACCCCGTCCGCAACGGCAAGCTCGTTCCGCAGACCCTGCTTCTTCACACCTTCGCGTGAAAGCACGAGGATAACTGTGGCCGCAAGATGTCGAATCGCTTGGTCTATATCCTGCCACGTTTCCTCGCCACCGATGAGACGGGTGAGATCCGACCAGACCTCGTACCCTGCCGTTGCCAACTGGGCTCCGAGCCAAATTGTGAAGTCGTTGTCCTGGGGATTAGCGTGGCTTATGAAGACTACGCTTGCCACCCGACGACCTCTTCAACCACCGCTCCCTGAGTGCCAGTTACCATTTCCCTATCAAGGCTGGCCTTCGCCGACGATGGTATACTCATCGACCAGCTCGAAGGCAGGACGGTCGCCGAGATATTGCTCCCACCGTAGCCGGTACACTTCCACGCTCAACAAGTTGAGTTCATCAGTTTGACCGCCCGCGCCGTCGTCATCGTCGAGCCCATACTTAAAGCCTATGCCGCCCAGATCAGTGAGCACGTAGCGGTGATGTAAGGCCTCGCTGCCGGGCTTCATCCGCCAGCGCTTGAGCAGCAACGTTAACCCAGTGGGAACGATCGGCTTCAACTTGTTATCGCAGTTTTCACGAAAAAACTGCACGCTTGATTCGTCGCCGGTGTGTAACTCCACGCGCAGAAGGCTGCCCGATCTCTTTGCCACTAAACTCCGAAGGAATTCGCGTAAAGACCGGCGGTAGCGAATCTTGTCTGGGCTGAAATGCGGGTCGATAAAAATCACTGTCGAGCAACAACTCATTACCGAATGGATTGCAGCCGCGAGCGCCACAGCGGTGCGAGTAACGACACAATCAGTTCTGACAATCCACCGCTCCGCACCCCTATCGATGTCGTCTGGAATAAGGACATGCTCTCTTAACCGGGGGTTCGCGCGGGCTAGGATCGCGTGGAATGGTTGTCTTGAATGCTCAGTCTCGGCGTTGAGGAGCCAACTGATGCTTCCATCGTAATGTGTTCCTGCACGACGAATCATGCGTTCCGTAAAACGCATGAGGAGTTCCTCTAGCCGCTTTCGCGCCATATCGCCGGCGCGAGGAGTACAGCTCTCCCATACGAGTTTCGCCCAGTGCCTTGGATAGCGGGACACAATCCTTCCCCGGCCAAGGCCGAATTTGTCCACGAAAAAGCGAAAGTCTTCACGAGAGTGCCAGGTTGCGACCAACTCAGGCTCAAGGGCGTACTCGTAAATCATCTCATCAGAAGAGTTCCCTCGCACGCTCTGCAAAAAACCCGTTAGGCCATGGCGTAGCGAATTCGCCGTCGTCGGTGGCCTTGATCTCAACGACTTCAGCCCCCTTACCACTGGGTTGGACGTAAAGAACCGCAACGTCCGACGGACGAATTGGTTTCATGTCCTTGGGAAGTTCATCGTCGGCGGTCTCCCGGATCCTCCGGAGCACCCGGAGGATCAAGTGCTCGCTGTGCGTTTCCAGAATGAACGTGTTCTTTCGCTCACCCAGAGCGGATTCTATAAAGACATCGGCCAGCTCCGACTGGAGCCCGGGATGCAAATGAATTTCGGGCTGCTCGATCGCCACAATCGAGCGGGTTGAACCGTAAGCATTGACCAGTACTGGAAGAACTTGGCTCACTCCGATACCGACGTCGCGATGGGTAACGATCGTGTCATTTCGCTTGTCCTTGAGTTCGAGAAGCTGGAAACGGGACAACCGTGGTTCTAACTTCTTAAGTTTAGACAGCGCTTCTTCAGTTTCACGTATGTAATCAGTGTCATCGGGCGGCGTGTCACCACGCAGGAAATTTAAGACCTTGTTTAAGGTGGGGTCGAGCTCGGGTTCGCTCTCGCCAGCCGGCGAATCAGATTCCTCTAGGGCCTTCGATTCTCTTTGCCAGATGTCCCCAATGAGCAGTGCATAGAAGGGCTCCAGGTCTTCGATGGTCACAAGGGGACGGACCACGACTTCATAGCAGGTACTCAGCTTTTCAGCGTCGCCCAGCCAGTGGTTTACGGAAGCTCGGATTTCCTCGTCGCGCCGAAGCAGATCGTATGCGTGCCCTCCGCCCGCAAGCCAATTAGGATCGTGATATTGGTCAGCGGCCAGATGTCGCGGCGGATATGAACGAAGCGGGCCCAGGTAGCGGAGCCGGTGAAGCTCCTCGACGAGACCCTCAGTGATGCCGTTAACAATCCGATGGAGAGTCCAAGGGAGAACGAGTTGAATCGCGCTGGCCAGGTCCGCCCTTCGCTGTCCGCGGCTTATTGGCATCAGAACCGGCGATCGTTCTGGAGCCCGTGAACGTGGCAAAAGGTTGCCGAGCGGTATTGTTATTTCGGGCACAAGTTCCGCGATCGCGTCGGTAGCAGCTGCGTAATCTGCCTCTTCCAACCTTGCAGCGGTTGTCGTGCTTAGCACGAGCGCGGAGACGAGATCCCGGAAGCAAGGGTGCTGGTGATTCAGATGGTCAAGTCGCAGGTGCCCGTCCGCACGACGGCTGGCGCGAAGAAAAGTGGTTCCGTCTATATCGACGCTATAGGCGTCCACCTTTGGGTCGGCGCCGGGTTTCGGTTCGCCCTCATTATCCAGTTCAAAGCCGAAACTAAGTGATCCGCCGATTCTGTCCGCCGGTTCAAGGCGAACGCCAAGACGGTCCTTCAGAGCCCGAGCATCGAGCTCGAAACCCCATTCGACGCGTTGTGCCGCATTCCTACGGTAAACGTATTGGCGAAATCCTCCGAGATCGACTGAGTCCCCGCCGATCTCGGTCCGAAACACATCGAGCTTGCCGACCCGTTCGGCCTCGTGGGCTAGGAGCAGAGCGTGTATGAGGCTCGACTTGCCCGAGCTGTTGGGGCCGAAAATCAGTGTGATCGGCTTGAGCGGGAGCGTCTGCGTCGCCCCAAACGCCTTGAAGTTGCCCACGCGTAGTGCCGTCAACATCGTCCACCCTTGTTCGAGGAGATCAGGCTATAACTGAAGGTCTCCTCTGATCTCATCGCCGTCACGCCCCAGGTCCCTCGTTTGTTGCTCCATCTCTAATACGAGCTCTTTCGTGTGGGCTTCACGCCATTGCTCCGTCAATTCGCCCGAGAAGCCGCGATGGAGAAGAACCTGGAATAGTCTGTGGATAACTTCCCTGGACTGCGCGCTGAGAGATCTGACACGTCCTGTCCCGTGGACCGAGTTCGCCCAGTGACGCTGTAGTTCTAGCGGTGGAAGAAGAAGGGGAGCGTCGGCCAGATCGGAATTGTTAATGGTAGCCATTCCAATCGCATGCTTCACGCCTTGACAGAGCAAGCGGTGACCAACTGGGGTGTTTAGGTAGAAAGCGACGAACTCCGGCTCGGCTAAATTTCGATTTACTCGCACACGGATGTTCTTGCTCTCGAAGACAGCCTCACCAAGTGCTTCCGTGATCACCGCGCATTTTCCTACGAGCTCTTTAGTATTCACCCTGTTGAGCAATATATCGCCGGGCTCCAGAGCATACGCGCTCTGCTCCTCGGGGTCCAAGGCGATACGGTCCACGCGGGTCAGCTCGAGCCAGCCGTCCTTGATGTTGAACATCTTCAGGATGGGCGTTCCAGATCCGTAGAAGCGCAGCGGCTTATACAACCCATTTCGTGTATCTAGAAGAACGGCGCCGACCCTCGTGATTGGCCAACGTTTCGGGTTTGTGCTGGGGTCGCCGAACATCTGATAGAAGAGTGCGAGCAGTATTCTTTCCGCTTTAGCATCCGCCTCGCGACGCTTCAGCCTCAGCTCGTCGGCCCGACTCAGAATGTCGGTGATGCGCCGTTGTTCCGACGGAGGCGGTAGAGGGATTTTGACTTCTCCAAGTTCCGACTTACGAATCGACGGCACGGGGCCAACGTTGGCAATCTCGCCCAGGTCCAAAAGAAGAGACCAGTAATACAGAAACATCGGGTGCAATTGCGGTCCCGGAATCATCGCCATCACGTTGTTGTCAACCAGAGATTCCTGGACGAGCACGCGTTTCTTGTTCGTCGCGATGGCTGCGCCTATTTTCGGAAAAATAACGGCACTTGGTGGAAAGGTGCGCGCTCGGAGAAACGCAGCCGTCTCCCGTGAAATGGTGTTAGTCCACTCACGAATCTCCCGGGAGTTGCCCACGAGATTCATGTCAGACACCTTCAGGAAGGGAATCGCCTGATCATCGCGTCCTTGGAATTCTCGTGGAAAAGCGAAACCGCTCGCTATCTCTACCACTTGGCGCAGTGGCACAGTCCGCCAACTCATTCGAGGCTTTCCCCTATCTCTTTCAAGAGATCTTCCAGCCCGGCGACGATCCCGCGCTCGGTGTTTAGCACTTCATCGATCAATTGGGCTGCGTCTTCCCGCGGCGGAGCCTCCGATACCTGTGGTTTGTACCGCGCGGCCGAAAGACTGTATCCGCTGGAAGCGATGTGCTCTTTTGACGCCCACCAGCTTCTGGGCCCTTTGGCTCCTACCGGCAGAATCGCACGCGCTTGCGGCCCCGGCGGATCCATGAAGTTGCTTGCCCTGTACTGCTGCCAAAGAACCAGGAGCCCAGGTATATCGTTCTTTTGAGGTGTCTCGGGCCTGCCGCCACCCGTAATCTTATCCGGGTCGTATCCGTCGGCGCGGACCTCGTAGAACCAGACCTTCTCGGTAGTTTTGCCTTGAGCCGGGCGTCGGAAGACCAGCACTCCAGTCTTCACCCCCGAGTACGGCTTGAAAACCCCCGCGGGCAGCGAAACCACGGCCTGAAGGTCGAAATCCTCGACCAGTTTGCGGCGAATCTCAACCTGGGCGGAGTTCGACCCGAACAGAAGACCTTCCGGTACGATCACCGCACATCGGCCGCCCGGTGCAAGAGACTGCATCATCACCGCCAGAAATAAGACCTCGCTGCGCTTGGAATTGGTGGGCAGGTCCTTACGGATCGAATCTTTGGGTAGTGTCCCGGCGAACGGCGGATTGGAGAGAATGACCTTGTACTTGCGCCGGACGTCATCTTCGGACAGGCCGCTCATTTCCGAAAGGCTGTTGGCACGTTTGACGTTGGCGTTGCGGATCCCATGAAGAACCAGGTTCATCATCGAAATCCGCATCATCTGGCGCGAGACGTCAAACCCGTAGATGGAGCGTTCCAATAGTCCCCAGTCAGGTATCCGCTCGCCGGCGCCCTTTAGGTAGCTTTGAAGCGTGGGAATTTCAGCTCTTGCCTGCTCGATCGTCTGACCACGCTTCTCAAGCCATTCCTCTCCGTAGATCGGCACTTGGCGGCGGGTCTCGGAGTACTTGGCCAAGATGTACTCGACACAATCGATAAGAAACCCGCCGGTACCGCAGGCCGGATCGAAGATCGTGTCGCCGAGATCAGGATCGACCATGGTCACCATCATCGCCCTGATTTGCCGAGGCGTTCTGAACTGGCCGTTAAGAGCCGATTGGCCGAGATGGGTTAGCAGGTATTCGAACACATCGCCCTTTACGTCTGTACCCAGCTTTTTGAAATCGATGGAGTCGATTTCATCAACCACCTGCTTGAGGACATTGGGATCGACGATCTCGAGCACCGCGTCGCGGAAGTAGTCGGCGATCTGCGGCTGCTCCTTGACGAGAGAGGCCATATAGGGGAAGACCTCATCGCGAACGAAGTCGCGTAGGTCCTCACCGCTCTTGAAGCGCCACTTTGACCATCGGTAACGCTCGGCCTGTGCCGGAAATAGCAGAGCCGTGTTCCCATTTTTGGAGCCGGTAAGGCGAGCCTTAAGCTCGCGCTCCGACTCCTCCTCGTCGAGCAACTTGAGATAAATCAGGTAAGAAATCTGTTCGATATACGTGACCGGATTCGTGACGCCACCTGCCCACAGGATGTCGGTGATCCGGTCGAGCTTTCTTCTAATGTCGTGATTCATGACACCGCCTCGGCGGACTCCTCGGAAAACACTGAATCGTTCATGTCAGCCACGATCTCTCTGAGTCCCGCCTCGCCGAACAACTCGATGCCCAGAGTCGCCGCGTTCAAGATCGAGAGCGGCGGCCGAAAGAGATCGTCCAGTTCCACTTTCCCTCGCACCAGGCCCCGATTCTTCAACAGCGCAAGATATTGAGCCTGCTCCGTAGTGAGCTTCTTCGAGACGAGCCACGCGCGGAAATTCTCGTCCACTTCTTCCTCGCGGCTCTTCACTTTGGCCGTCCCGAGAGCAGCTTTAACAAAATCGACGAGGGTACCACCCGGATTCCGGTATGCCCGCCTGAGGTTATCCTCGTTGAAGTAGAACCGCGGGCTGTTGAGCCAAGCCGCAAGTGCCGTCTCCTCTTCGGTCGAGAGGGGAATGGCGTTTCGAACCTTCTGCAGCACAGGGTCATCTTTTTCTGCCGACCGGATTGTCTGCTCCCACTTGGTGACATACTCGCGCTTATCGACCCGCTCGCCTTCGGTGCCCACCTCCACATAACTGACGGATTCGAGCCACTCGTCCTGAAGCCCGAGCTCTACTAATTCGCGCGGTGTCGCTTGTCGTCTCTCGGGGCCACCACCAACGTGACCTCCTCCCGGTCCTGAGAAAATATCGGTGTCGCTATCGTTGAAGTGCTGGTGGTTTTTGAAGAAGTCGTAAATGACGAACCCCTTCTTCCCGATATGAGGTGCGGTGCGTGTCCCGCGACCCCGCATCTGTTGATACAGGATTGGGCTTCGCACGCGGCGACACATGACTAGGTGGAGCACCTCCCGGCAATCGAAGCCGGTATCGAGCATGCCGACGCTTACGGCAATCTGCGGATAGTCTTCGTGCTTGAATCGGCGAATCACATCGTCGGCGTTGGCAATATCGCTCGTTATGATTTCCGCGTACCGCCCGCCGCATTCAAGGTGAAGTTCGTTGAGGTACTGTGTCAGACGCGCAGCGTGGTGCTTAGTAATTGCGAAAACGATGGACTTTCCGGGTCCAAGTTTTTGAGTCGGCGCCAGATTTTTGTAGTTCTCCCAGGCAAGACGATCGAACTCCGCCATCATTTTCTTATTAGTGTCTTCATTGGTCCACTTGCGTTCGAACTCAACCGGGTCGTACTCATCCGTCCCTTCGGCGATCAACACTGTTATGCCGGTCGCGAACTTGTAGGGCACAAGATAGCCCCCGGCGAACGCTTGTTGGATCGGATAGGCAAAATCTGGCTGTCCTTCAGGGCACTCGTAAAATTTAAAGGTGTTCCGCTCGATGTAGGCAGCGGGTGTTGCAGTGAGTCCGATGTGCAGTGCGTCGAAGTGAGTCAGGGCGGTACGCCATTCACCATAGATTGAACGATGGCATTCGTCCGCGATCACGACGTCGAAATAGCCGCTCGTGAACTCCTCGTAGCGCCCGATCATCGTCTGGAGCAGACAAACGGTGATCTGCTTTTCTTCCCGGACCGCGCCCGGCTTCAGCCAGTAGCTACTGTGCTGCCCGAGCACGTCCTGAATCGCCTCGAGCGCCTGCTTCGCTAACTGCTCGCGGTCTACCAAGAACAGGACTCGCTCCGCGCGGCCCGCACGGAACAAGCGCTGCAGATAGAGGCAGACTACATCGGTCTTGCCGGTACCGGTCGGCAGCTCCATCAGAAAGCGCCGCTTGCCAATTTCAGTAGCCTGATCCAACGCCCTCATCGCTTCTTGTTGATAAGGGCGCACTTGCCGTTGATCGCTTTGCCTCAGGTAGTAGTCCGGGATCGGGATGGTCGCGAGGGGCTTCCGGATTTCCCGAAGCTCGACCAGGCGCTCAAGGTCTCGCCGAGAGAAAAAAGAGTTTACGGGACGAGCGTCGTCATTTCCGTAGTCCCAGAAGTAAATGATCTCGCCGTTGCTCAGGAAGATAAACGGCGCCTCGATTCCCCTGGCGTACGGCAGAGCTTGCTGCTTGGCCGTGTACGGCTGGATTCCGCTACGCTTCGCCTCGATCACTGCCAAAGGTCTTCCACGCCCGCTGAGCAACACATAGTCGGCTCTTCCACCGACCGCAGCTTCATCCTTGACCGGAAATTCGGTGACAACCTGAGACTTATCCGCAGGATCCCAGCCAGCCCGCTTCAGCAAGTCGTCGATGAGAATGCGCGCATCTGTCTCTCGGGACGCTTCGCTCACTCCGACTCCTCTGCGTTCTCTCCTGGCCTGCCCATCGGATCGCCCTTCTCAGGCAGCATGCGATCTGAGCGCGTCAAGATGCTCGCCCAATGTACCCAACTGGTTTTCGATCTCTCCTCGCAACTTCTCCGCCTGATTCCGAATCTTCTCTCCGTTAGATCGGATGGTCCCCGCCATCGTCATTATGTCGCCAAGCGACTCTGCCGCTTTTGCGATACGCCGGACCGCATCATCGATCGCGCTGAAGTCGGCCTCAGTACGCTCCGATGCTGACTGCTCCTTCACAGCCAGCGCGCGGGCCAACGACAGCGCGGCCTGCAGCACCGCATCGAGCGAATTATCATCGCGGTTCCAAACCGCCACGATGTCGTTCCCGAATCGCTCAAGCGTTCGAACGCTTGTCGGTGCGGCGGTCTTCGAAAATACGAACACACCTACCTGCGCCTCGCGGTTATCGCGGGCATGCGCAATTTCCTCCAGCGCGGCCTTGAGGTCGTAGGATTTATTGTCCTTGGCTTCTACAACGACCCGGCTTCCCGACGCCGCACTGTCCGCACCAAGGGTAACGACGTAGTCCCCTAGCTTGCAGCGCTGTATCCTGCCTGCCTTCTGGCCGGTCTTTTCAACAACATCGCCCGATCCCTCCACTTCGCTCTCTAAGAAGGCCCCTACAGCGTCCTCGAAGTCGAGCCCGTGCAGGGTGGATCGGTTTGACTCCTCCCGTCGCCCTGTCATCTCTGCGAGCTTGCTACGAACCTCTGTTTGGAACTCCGCGTTGGTGCGCCTTACGTTCTCGAGAACGCTAAACAGCTCCCGGCGCAATCGAGCCATCGGTGACGCTTCAATGTCGAGAGTCAGATTTTTCTTCACCTCGCCCGCCGCTTCTTGCACCTGCTTGACGAGCCTAGCGAGTGCACTATCGGGATGGTCGAGCGAAAACTCCTTTCGGACTGTTTCGATGTCCTGCGAAAGTTCCGTTCGAAGGCGTCCGTTTCTGTCCGTGATCTCAGAGACTAGGCGCGACAAGGCGGACTCCCGGTCATCAAGGCTGAACTGCCGAATCAAATGCTCACGCTCCGCTTTCAGCATTTCCTCGACGGCTGCCCGCGTGGTGCAGATGACGCCATCCGTGTTCGTGGGCGAAAGGCGCTTCAGGATTTCACTCTCTTCCCCGACGAACTCGGAAAGCGTGCGTGCTAACGCCGACGTCTCGCCGTCAAGGTAGCGCGACAGTACGCGCTCAAGTTCCCCGTCCTTAGAGATCAGCCGCTCAAGCCGCTGCGTCAGGTTGCCGGTCTGGGGATCGAAGTATTGCGCTATCACGGCGCTCATCCGGCCTGTCAGACCATAGGCGTGCTCAGATAGGGCGGCGCGCAACCCTGCCATAAGTCGCTCGCCTTCTGCTCTGACCCCTTCCACATCGACAAGTCCGCCCGCGTGCCGGAAAGCCAAAACCCCGACGTGTAGAGCTGCGAGCGCGTACTCCTCACGCGCCTGCCCCGCAGCTCGTTGGCTCAGCTCGCCGACTAAGTCGGCATCCGTTACCTTCAGGTTCAGCTCCAAGCCACCTGCATCCACTGCGTAGCAAGCGTGACCGTTTCCGTTCCCCCGCTCTTCACTCGCCACTTCGTTCATCATGCTAGGAACCTACAGCACACGCCGTGCCAGTGGCTCATATCGAAAGCCCCAACTTCCGAATCCGGTGCGATAGCGCTTGCCGACTTGCCAGCCCCAAGAGCTTCGCAGCCCGCTCTTTGACACCGCCCGCTTCTCGCATCGCCTGCTCTATAAGTCCGCGCTCAATAGCCTCTAACTCCTTGTTAAGACTGAAATTTTTCAGAATCGACAGCTCCTTTTGGTGCCCTCGAGAGCGGCCGGTCGGGATCACGTGCGCCCTAAGATCACCACCGGTCAACGTATCGCCCGGAACCAAAGCAAAGGCCCGCGCGATCGTGTTCTCAAGTTCTCGCACATTGCCTGGCCACTCATATTCTTCCGCAAATCTCCTTGCGCTGGCGGAAAGAGTTTTGCGCTCCGCGGTCGGAATGTCGCGCGCGCGTTCGTTAAGACGGGAGAGGAAATGGTCGGCTAGCGGCAAGATGTCTTCCCGCCGCTCCCTGAGGGGAGGCATCCGGAAGACCAAGACCGCCAACCGGTAGAACAAATCATCGCGGAAGACACCCCTCCGCATTTCGACCACGAGATCGCGATTCGTCGCCGCGATTATTCGAACATCAACCTTCCGAGTTTTAGACTCGCCAACCCTCTGAATTTCGCCTTCCTGAAGGACACGCAACAGGCGCACCTGTGTCTCCGGCGGTAGGTCTCCTATCTCGTCCAGAAATAACGTTCCGCCATTGCACGCCTCAAACTTTCCGTGCCTCTCTCCAACTGCGCCGGTAAACGCGCCCCGCACATGCCCAAACAGCTCGGAGTCAAGTAATTCCCGCGGGATCGCTGCGCAATTGATCGCACTCCATGGTCCCTTAGATCTTGGGCTCGCTGCATGAACCGCTCGTGCGAGTAACTCCTTGCCTGTTCCCGACTCGCCTAAGATTAAAGTTGGGTTGGGAAAGAAAGCGGCTTTGTGAGCGTCCCGGATCAATCGCTCCATTGCCGCGCTTCGGCGCACTATGGCATCGAAGGCGTTGGTGCTTGGCAATTGAGGCTGACCATCAGCTTGGAGCAACTCAGCTCTCCGCGCGGCGATCTGCGGGAGCATTTCCAGGCTTAGGCTGAACGGTATGTGAAGCTCAGCCACTCGGGCCGCACCTGATTTCTTATCGATCCAGCTCTTGAAGAGCCGTACACCCTCGTATTTCGTCTTGGCGAGAAGGACCCACACTGCAGCCATAGTGCCGGTTCCTGGGCTTGTATGCACCGCGATTTCATCTAAGTGAAACCGCTTCGCAACTTCGGAAAGCACGCTGTCGGCGTAACGGTAAACGCCCAGATAATCCGTAGGGTCCCCTAATCTGACAGGCCTGACCTCCATACGACCGATAACGATTCCCTCAACGTGTTTTACATATGCGATTCGTTCTGCTTCGGCCCAGTCCGATAGGAGAAGCGATTCCACGTCACGGTACACACGCAAAAAATCAACGATCGGTCCAGTGGGCGGCTCGACCGTTGCTCCTTCAAGGTCTTGCCGACCGATCCACGCCACGAGGCACTTCAGGTTTAAGCTCGTGGTTCTATTCATGTTCAATCTTGTCGCCTAAAGTGGGCAGGTAGGACGCACATTCCCGATTGGCTTGCCCCCGCTCAAATCCGCATATCTAAATCAATGCATCCGTTGCAGATCACTGGTGGTTGATCTCTTCTAGTGTCCTCGCGTCCACGTACACGCATCCCGCCCGCCTTCTTATGGCTTCCGTTCCCAAGCGCAAAAGAGCGTCGACCGCCCGGTCCCGAGTGTCGACTCCTAACTCGCCTAGCTCATCCACTTGGGCCAGCAGCTTATGGGGAAGCCGAAGCGGCCTCCGGTTCCACTTATCCGAATCCGCTGACTGCGGTTTGCTGATCAGAGCCAAAAAACGCTTAGCACCTTCACCCTGCAGGCTCTCGAGTCCTTTGCGGAGGACGTACTCGATCACTCGATAGCGTGGGCCAATCACAAGGCACTCGACTTCATAAAGAAGCTTTGGATCAATGCGCGGGTCTGTCATTCGAAGGTCTTGGCCCGCAACGGCACCGCGCCCCTGAAATACAACCTTAGGTGTCATAACTAAACGTTATCTATCATACAGATGACAGATTATCAACCTGACGGCAAACAATCCGGATCGTTCAAACCGCCCTACCCTCACCAAAAATGGCGCTGCTGCCTAGACCCGCGGGGTGATCCCAGGCCGCATTTTGAGCAAACTTGCGGTAATTCGTCCCTTGGCGTAGCGTCGGGCTAACAGATTGGGCCAGATCCGCCCCCAATGGATCGATGGAATGTAAACCGCGTTGTCGCTTTTGCCGAAAATGAGCGTTTTGGGCAATGCAGCCCCTTACCTCTATTCACGGGCAGATCGAGCGCGAATGGCCTTAAACTCGCGGCGTTACCGCGCTGAAACCCTCGCTCAGCCTCCTTGCGGGAGTTACAGCTGAACCCGTGTTTCTCGACACCAATCTCCGCCCTCGTGCACGTCTAACGGCGTCGCGTCCTCCCCCTCGCTCGGCCGTGATTGCAGCGTGCACGCCCATACCTCGCGCTGCCCGAGCCGCCTGCGGCGCGGGCGTCGACGCGAGCCCGATACCGGTCGTCTTCGCCTTGCAGTCCGCACCTTGCACGGCGCGTGTAGCCATAGGGTCAGGGCTCGATGGCCCTGACATCTATGATGTGGGACCTATTTGCGCAGCCACGTGGACCGCTCGATCAGCATTGCGGACGTTATAATGCGGGCTGGCGCCGAGACTGAGCCCAACGGTCATAAGGACTTCGAACCAATTACGTTCGCGTTCTTGCAGCGCGAGGAAATCGGCCACTCTGAAGCAGTGCACGCGTTATTCCTCGCCACCGTCATCCTCACTCTCGTCCACTACCATCACCCCCACAACCTGCTCTGGTCTCTCGAGCTCTTCTGATCCGCGACAATTAGATCTGCCGGGTCCGACAATTAGATTTGCCGGTAGTCGCCGTCCTGACGGCGAATCCGTGAAATGGAGCTGGGAGGAGCTCCATGGTGACGGATGGGCAGGTCAGGGTGCTGCGGAGAAAGCTAATGGAGGGCAAGACACAGGAGGCGGCGGCAGCGGGAGCCGGCATGAGTGTGCGCAGCGCACGCAAATGGCAAGCGGGTTCGTATCCGTCGCAGGCACACAAACCACATCTTTGGCGAACGCGACCCGATCCATTCGCCGGATTATTCGAGAGCGAAATTGCGCCGCTGTTAGCGGCCGATGAGAAGCGAATGCTGGAAGCACGAACGCTTTTAGGCGAGCTTGATCGGCGTCATCCGGGTTGTTTTTCAGCACACCAGTTGCGCACGCTACAGCGCCGGATTCGGGAGTGGCGCGCGCTGCACGGACCGGAGAAAGAGGTCTACTTTCCCCAGGAGCATCTACCCGGGCGCGAGGCGGCCTTCGACTTCACCAACTGCAACGATTTGGGCGTAACCATCGGCGGCGAGCGGTTCCTTCACCTGCTATTTGAGTTGGCACTTTCATACAGCGGTTGGCGCTGGCAGATGGTTGCTGCGAGCGAGAGCTTCGAGGCGATGGCGGCGGGAGTGCAAGGGGCGTTGTGGGAGCTGGGCGGAGTGAGCGAAGTATTGCGTTCTGACAATCTGTCGGCTGCCACCCACGATCTGCGGCGCAGCCGCGGGCGGGCGCTCAATCGGCGCTACCGCGAGTTGCTCGATCACTACGGCCTGCGCTCGACTCTGATCCAGGTTGGCGAGCCACACGAAAACGGGGTGGTCGAGCAAGCGCACCGGCGGACCAAATCGATACTAGCCCAGGCGTTATTGCTGCGCGGTGCCTGCGACTTCCGCAGCATCGAAGATTACCAGCAATGGCTGCGCGCGGTGGTGGATCGCGAGCACAACTCCAGCTTGGGAGAGCGGCTGCTCGAAGAGCGGCATCATCTGCGACCGCTGCCGCCGGCACCGATTCCTGCCTACACGAAAATTTCGGCGCGGGTCCGCCGCGGGAGCACGATCAGAGTGCAGGACCGGACCTATTCCTTACCCTCGCGGCTCATCGGCGAGCGCGTCACGGTACGGCTATTCGACAATCACCTGGAAGTTTATTACCGCGAGCGACTGGTGGAGCGCCTGCCGCGCTTGCACCACAAGGGCCAGGCCCATATCGACTATCGGCACGTAATTTGGACGCTGGTGCGCAAACCAGGGGCGTTTGCCCGCTATCGGTGGCGCGAGGATCTGTTCCCCAGCTTGGTATTCCGCCGCGCCTATGATGCACTGCGCAGCCGCTTGGGAGAGCGTGCAGACACCGAATATGTGCGGATTCTGCATCTGGCGGCGAGTCGAGGCGAGATGGTCGTGCAACAGACGCTTTGCGCCATGCTCGATCGCGATCAACGCTTCGACGCCGAGCAGGTACAAAAGGCGATCGAGCCCGGGCGTCCTCAGTTGCCGGCAGTGACGATAACGCGACCGGATCTCCGGCTTTATGACGCGCTGCTTAGTGCTGGGGAGGTGGTGTCATGAATGTCGCGGCGATTTCCGAGCGCACCACCGAGCTACTGACCCGCTTCAATCTGACCACTGCCGCCACCGAACTCGCACACCGGCTGGAGCAGGCCGGGCAGCATGAGGTGCTCCGTTTGGTGCTGGAAGTGCTGGAAATGGAGGCCGAAGCGCGGGAGCAACGCAAAATCAACCGGCTGCGCCGCGCTTCCCAACTGCCTCCCGGCAAGACCTTCGACACCCTTGATCTCAAGACCTTGCCACCGGCGCTGGGGCGCAAGCTGCACGAGCTGGCGCGCGGAGACTTTCTCGAAGACGCGATCAATTTGTTAGCCTTCGGCCCGCCTGGAGTTGGTAAAAGTCACGCCGCCTGTGCGCTCGGCCACGCGCTGATCGAGCGGGGCCACTCGGTGCTGTTCCGCCCTGCCTATCAACTGGTGCAGGAACTGCTCGCCGCCAAGCGCGATTTGACGCTACCGCGCCAGCTGCGCCGACTCGATGCCGCCGAACTGCTGATTCTGGACGACATCGGCTACGTCAAGCAAAGCGCTGAAGAGGCCGAGGTGCTGTTCACGCTTATCGCGCAACGTTACGAGCGCCGCTCGGTGATGATCACCAGCAATTTGGTCTTCAGCGAATGGGAGCGAATTTTCAAGGAGCCAATGGCGTCGGCCGCGGCGATCGACCGCTTAGTGCACCACTCCGTGATCCTTGAGTTTAACGCTCCCAGCTATCGGACCGCCGTCCGGCGCACTGACGGTCACTCGGCTGACGGCCAGGAGCCAAACAAATCGCCAGAGAGGCACAAATGAAATCGACACCCTACGCAACAGTCTCGACCGCGCGCCGCCGCTGGCGGCGGGAAAAATAAAAACTCACTAATCGAATGGAGGACCGACTGTATCAATCAAAGTTGGCGACGAACCGGCAAAAATAGTTGTCGCGATCAGACAGAAATAGTTGACGCGGCGCACTCTTCCTGACCTGTGGGGTTCTGACCCCTTTCCTGGAGGCCTGAGAGCCGGACTGCCGCCTCAGCCATCCGCTCTGCCGCCTGTGCCAGTCTCTCCGCGCTCTGGGCTAGCCGCTCGAGGATAGGCAGCAGTTGCGGCTGCGCTTGGCTGCTCCTGGTTTTGGGCTTAGCTGATGTTGTCTTCGTTGCTGCCATTTTTCTGGCCGGCGCTCTGGCGCTGGCGGCCTTGCTCGCCTTTTTCATGGAAGTGCTCCCTTATGAGCTGACCATTTGTAAATTCTTGGCTTTTGTGCCCCATTACCCCGGACCTCGATTGGTCAGCATGCTAAACGACTTCTATTCACAGCAACCGAGAGCACAATCGGCGGTTTTAAATGAGCCTGTTAGCCACTCGAAGCTTGTTCGGATCGTGCCTCCGACGGTCTCTACTACCTCGACAAACCCGGCGGGGCCCGCAACTCCCGTGGGCGTGCTCCATCGGCGGGCGAGACGATCCCTTCCCGCTCCATCTGCTCGACCATCCTGGCCGACCGGTTGTACCCGATTCTGAGCCGCCGCTGAATCATCGAGATCGAGGCCTGGCCGGTGTCGGTCACGATCTGCACGGCTTCGTCGTAGAGCGGGTCGCACTGGTCTGGCTTATTTGAGCTGTCTTCTCCCGCGGCTCCAGGGCTCTCGAGGATCTGCATCTGGTAATCGGGTGGGCCTTGGGATCGCAGAAAATCGCAGACTTTTCGGATCTCGGTCTCGGAAACAAACGGCCCATGCAGGCGGCGAAGTGTGGCGCCAGTGGGTGGCATGAACAGCATATCGCCGGCACCCAGCAAACGCTCGGCCCCGATTGAATCGAGAATTGTGCGTGAATCGACCCGTGAACTGACTTGGAAAGAAATCCGGGCCGGCAGATTTGCCTTGATCAGGCCCGTGACGACGTCCACTGAAGGTCGCTGGGTGGCGAGCATCAAGTGAATCCCTGCAGCCCGAGCTTTTTGCGCCAGCCGAGTGATATCGCGTTCGACCGTCTTGCCATGGCTTAGCAAAAGATCGGCAAGCTCATCGATCACAATCACGATCCTGGGCAAGCGGCGGTGAGTGTGCTTATCGCCGCTGCTCTCGGGCAACGCGGCGCCTTGCGGCAGAATCCCGCTGTCGATTACTTGATTGTAGCTATCGACGTTACGGGCCCCCAGTTCCCGCATCATCCGGTAGCGCGCCTCCATTTCACTCGTCGCCCATGATAGTGCAGCCGCGGCTTTCTCCAGATCCATCACCACCGGCACTAATAGATGAGGAATGCCCTCGTAGACCGACAACTCCAACATTTTGGGATCGATAAGGATGAACCGGACATCGTTCGCAGTCGCCTTAAACAGAATCGAAGCCAGCATTGCGTGAATCGATACTGATTTTCCCGTGCCGGTTGCACCAGCAATGAGCAAATGTGGCATCGACGCCAAATCGGCCGAGACCGGACGTCCGATGATATCCCTGCCCAGCGCGATTGCTAATTGGCTAGCCGCGGTCTTGAATTCCCGTGCTTTGAGCAATTCTTTGAGATATACAGTCTCGCGCTTGGCATTGGCGATCTCGATGCCGACCGCGGCCTCGCCGGGAATTGGCGCCAGGATACGCACGGATGGCGCCCTGAGCGCCAGTGAGAGATCGTCGGCTAGATTGACGATCTGGCTGACCTTAACCCCCTCGCCCGGCGCCAGTTTAAACAGCGTGACGACCGGTCCGGGCTGGGTTTCGGTTACTTGCGCCTGTACATCGAATCCCGCGAGCTTTTGTTCGAGGATACGGGCCCGTCGTTGGAGCTCCTCTTCATCCGCTCTGGATTTGTCCAATGGCGGATTATCAAGCAGATCGAGCCGTGGCAGCCGATACACACCCTTTATCCGTGAGGGCCGTGCACGCACTTCTTCTGCCAGCACGATCGGCGGCCGTTCTGGAGTGCGAGTTGCTGTGGGCGCGCCGCTACGAACACCAACAAGATTAAGGACCGGACTAACCGGGGGCGCTCTGTTGGGTACCGAATTATCTTTTTGATTGAGTGCAGAACTCAGGCGCGAGTGAGCGGCGACATTCGATGAAGCCGCAGTCTTTTTGCGAGCCCGCCTGCCTAGCGATGCCACCGCACCGACGATGGCTAGCAGTAGAACAAAATTGAGCCTGCCGATATTGGAGTAAGCAGGTAATGCAGCCGCTATCGCCGACGATGTCGTTCCGGGAGGCGAGGCCGGGATTTTGCTGATAGCAACGCTGAGCGCCATCAACAAAAACGTTCCACCGGTCGCGTAGCGCCGGATCAAACCTATTGGGGCTGCAGTCCAGACAGGCCGTCCGAGGCACACGAGTAAGAGGGCTACGACGTACGCTATATGACCAAAGGCGCGTTCCAAGGTGCGCGCTAAAGCGTCACCTAAAGGCCCTTCCAGGTTAGGCTGGCATCCGATGTCGTGGCAGGCCAAACTGAGTACGGTATAGACCGCCAGGGCCCAAAGCCCCAGCGCCGCGAACTCACGAGCGCCTTTGTGCAGGCGGTTTGCCGCCGCGGAGTCATCGGCAGATCTAGCAGCCAAAATCTCTCATCCCCGCCACAGTGCTCAGATGCATTATGGCTGAAAGGTTCACACTGCCATATGCATCTTTATTCGCACCTTCTCATCATTCGAGAACAGGGTGTTCATCTCTGGTTGGAACGTTGAAGGCGCTGACGGCTGAGGCAGAGCGGAGCTTCATAATGGCTTCTACTGTCCGGACAAGCCTCTTAGTTTAGGGCACGTTCCAGAGATAGCCGATCACGTGCGGAGGGCACGCCCTACCCTGCCCTACGCTCCGGGCTCATTTTTACAACACCTGCGCCGCTGCCGGCGTGATTTACGCCGTGCTTGCGCGGGGCGGTAAAAGCGTCGAGCGTCTTCTCTCGCTCCTCGATGTCGAATGCTGCCTTACTTCGCCGACCAGGTCACTGGGCGATTGGTGGCACAGTCCGGCGGGGTATGCACAAACATGTCACGACGAGTATAGAGATGACCTGTTACGGCGCTTTCGGTGGTCTTCCAGTGGTATTCTTTATCGAGCAGTACAATCAATTCACGGACGGTTCGGCGTGGATGGCGTCTGAGAGCCGCCGCTATTATGTCGACGCGAGTGAGACCATTGTGGCTCGCGGCGCGAGCGTTGGGTTTTGTCTTTGCATTACTGCGGGTGGAAGTGGCGCGATTCTGTTTGCGTGCAGCGCCTGTTTTGGACTTGGTTGCCGTTTGTTGCGGTCTTGCGGCATGCGCGGTTGGCATCCCCCGGGAGATAGTACGCCCATTAGCTGTACCAGCTTGCAGCAACTCGACGATCGCAGTCTCTTCCGACTCTAACAGCTCAGCGGCCCGCCTCAGTCCCTCCAGTCGTTGGTTTAACCCTTTGAGCTGTTGATTATGCAATTGGATTTCTTGCTCGACCATGGCCGTCTCGTCGCGCAATCGCTTTTCAAATGCATCTAGTGAATTCATGCTGAATGTGTCCTCACGGAGCCGGAATCCAGGTAAAGATCCTGCTTTTTTAGGAATAGGCTTTCCATCCCTAAAGTGGCATTTTCTCTAAGTATATTGAAGTACAAGCTTGCTGCGATGCGAAGCAGGTCTAATCCCTGCAAACTTCCTGCTATCCACTTCGGATCGCCGCGATAATGTCTGGAGTTGCCCCCATCAAACCGGACACGAGTGGCCGGTTGAATTAGTACCAATCTGAACAGCGAGTAGCCTCCGCGCCGGCGCGCCGTCAAGGGTGCACGCGCTGCGGGCGTCGGCTTACGCCGCCCTTGACTGCGGCCGTCGCTCCGGCTCAATCGGCGCCTAGGCGGTCGCTGACGCGACTGCCGTGTACCACGGCCAGTCATGACACCGCCCTCAGATACTCACGCGGTGAGCGCATCCCGAGCCCCTTGTGCGGATGGATCTCGTTGTAGTCAGCAAACCAGGTCGGCAACTGCGCGACCACTTCGATGGCCGACGGCAGCCGATTTACATAGACGTAGTTGCGCTTGAAGGTCTTGACGAATGACTCCGCCATCCCATTGGACTCCGGGGAATAGGTCGGTGTGGTACAGACCAACAGTCCCACAGAACGGGCGAACTCACAGGTGTCGCGCGCGGTGTAACAGGGACCGTTATCGGACAGCCACTCGATCGGATGCGGCGCACTGAGCACGGCGGGGCCGAAGCGATGCTCGAGACTTTCAGTCATCAGATCGCGCACCATCTCGCCCGAGACGCCGCCGCTGGTCGCCAGCCAGCCCATCACCTCGCGGTCGCAGCAATCGAGGCTGAACAGCACCTGGACCGCCTCGCCGTTCCAGCAGCGGATAGTGAAGACGTCGGAGCACCAGCGCAGGTTGCTCTTGAGCGTTATCACCACGCCATCGTGGCTGCGCTCGCGCCGGCCGGTGTAACGCGGCAGCAGCAACTGGTTGATCCGCATGATGCGGTAGATCCGCTTGTGGTTGACTCGCGGACGACCCTCCGCTTCGAGTTGGCGATTGAGCAGCGCGGTGACCCGGCGATATCCGTAACTCGCGCGCTCAGCAACAATCGCGCGGATCATGGGCAGCAGCCATTCATCATCTGGTGGCGGGCGGCGCGGCGCTGGATCTGCTCGCTTAAGCAGCTCAGCCAGGTTCGAGCGCGCCACGCCCATCGCTTGCGCCACCGCTTTCACTTGGAATCTCCCGGTCCGGGCCAGTTCGAGCGCAACAGCAGTTTTTTTGAGCGGCTAAGCTCCAGGGCTTCTTTCAGGATCTCCACCTCCAGCGTCTTCTTGCCCAACAGCCGCTCCAGCTCGCGCACCCGCGCCTGCAGCTGCTTGGCCTCGGACAGGGGCACTACCTGCTCATCGGCGCCCAGGCTCTCCAGCTCACCCTGCTCCATCAGCCGGCGCCACCGAAACAACAGGCTCGACGAAACGCCGTTGCGTCTAGCCACCAGGCTGATGCTAGAGCCGGGCTCCGATGCTTCGGCCACGAGCCGACGTTTCTCTTCGGCAGTGAACCGGCGCCGCTTACAAGGCTGTGGTCCTTCGATTACTTCGATCCCTTCCGGTGTCTTGGTCATAGGTCCATCCTATGTCTAAGCCACCGTGTCCGGTTCGGGAAGGGGCTACATCAATGTCTGAGTGAGCGTCGCGGAGCTAACAAACCTCGCTAAGGGTGTTAGTCTGGATTATGGGTAGCGATGCTCATTCGGTCGTGCTTTGGACAGAGCGGTGCGCCGGCCGCGTCAAGCCATTTAGGGGTGGTATAGACAGTATAGCCGCAATTACGACAGACGCACTTGATTTGGCGAGAGTAATGCTTTTTGCGTCGGTTGGAATGGCTGCTGGCGCCTGTCGCCGGCTGAAGTCTGCCATGGGGCAATGGCCCGGCTCCTTCTAGTATTGGCCGCATCGCCGTTTCGAATTCCGGTCCAGCCGTAGTAGCTGCCATTGGCCCTACCAGGCCAATACCCCTGGCGACTCGCCGGAACTCTTTTCCATGGCCTGCCGCGACGCCGACCGCAGCGTGTACCAGCTCGTGACCCAGTACAGCAGCGATCTGCATCGGCATTAGATCTTTGGACTCGCTCAGGTCCGGTCGGATGAAGATCTCAAAATGTCGATCTTCGCTGCACTGATTATCCCAGCACTCACCGATGTTTCTGCTGCGTCGGCCGCTAGAGGTGAATCCAATCGCGATACGAAGCTGCGCCGGCAGCGGAGCCTCTAACCTTGCGAACATAGGCGCGATGCCCCGGGCGACGTGGTTCAGCCAGGCTTCGCGAGTTTGATGCCGTTGACTCCCGATGGCGAACTCCTGATCAGCTCAGCAGGACATGATTATATCGCCCTTTTCCGCCAAGACTGAGAAGGACAGTTCTGGTCCGTCACACGTCGCCAGTAGGCCGGGTGTGAGGAGATTCGGCTGCTGCCCAGGGATTAGCGAGCGCCGAGGACGGAATCTTTCAGTGTCTTGGCCGGCGTGAAACGCAAACGGGTTCTCGCCGGAATCTTGATCTGCTCGCCAGTGGCGGGGTTGCGACCTACACGCGCTTTGAGCTTCCGCTTACGAAATACCCCGAGGCCGGCCAGGCGCAACGAACCTTCTCTCTTCAGCTGGCGGGTCACTAACTCGTTGAGTTCGTCGAGCGCGGATTTTGCCTGGCGCTTGGTGATGCCGATCTTGTCGGCCAGATAAGCGGTCATTTGCGTCTGCGTCATCCTCCACCTCCCCGAAACGCCCGTAGTTATTGAACAAGATGAACTACGACAGCGCAGAGTTCAAGATGGGTGTGGCTTTTGACGTCGCGAACCTTGCGTTTCCTAAATTTCGACCAGTACGGCAAGAAACAGAGACCCTAAAACTTCAACAACAGTTGTTGTTCGATTTTGTAGCCACCAAGCAGCTGTGGACCTTCATTCCTGACACTGTTCACCAAAGGCGAGGCGGGATGAACCAACAGGACGTCCCCGCCAGTTTGCTCCAGTAGGCGTTTGAGCGAGGACGGCTTTCTTGCGCTTGGACTTATCCAATCATCTGCGTCCCGGTCGGATAAAATCACCGGCATTCGATCGTGGATCGCGGCGAGCGTTGAGTTCGCTGCACAAGTCAGGATCGTGAACGCTGATTGAGTACCTGGGTCGTTCGCATCCTGATAGAGACCAGCGAAAAATAGCAGATCGCCGTCTCGGCGGTGAATCCAAAACGGCTGCCGCGCATAACTTGGCCCGTTCCATTCGTAAAATCCGCTGGCGGGAATCACACAACGCCGCTGGGCGAACGACTCCGCGAAGGTTGGTCGACTCTCGACAGTTTCAGCCTTCGCATTGATCAAGTACCTGCGGCGGCCGTGCTGGTCTCGATTAGTCACGAGCCCCCATCTGGCGGCCGTCAGTTTACGACTCTTGTACTCGGTCGTGACGATGAAGTGCTCTTGCTGCGGTGCGATGTTGTAGCGCGGCCGATAATTGGCAAGGGCGATGGCGGGGACGCCGAGTCGGGTGGCGAGGAAATCGCGTTCTTCTGCTAATGAGAAGCGGCTACACATCGAGCAGGAACCAACCTTTCTCTATTACAGCAACATTCCGCGGCGGGTGCGGCCTAAATGCATATACGCCCGCTGGGTGGCAACGCGGCCGCGCGCCGTGCGGGCAATGAATCCCTCCTGCAAGAGGTAGGGTTCGTAAACGTCACCAATGGTGTCGGCCTCCTCGCCGACTGCTGCCGCTAAGGTGTCAACTCCGACCGGGCCACCGTCAAACTTATCGATAATCGCGCTCAGGATGGCGCGGTCCATCTTGTCGAACCCGCAGGCATCAATCTCCAGGAGTTCTAGCGCGCCTAAAGCTATCTCACGAGTTACCACTGGTGCTGCATTGACTTGAGCAAAATCGCGCACCCTCCGCAGCAGCCGATTGGCGATCCGTGGCGTGCCGCGCGCCCGAGCTCCGACTTCAGCCGCACCCTCTTGGTCGATGCGTACATCGAGAAGATGCGCCGAGCGCTGAATGATTTGGGTCAGTTCACCGTGACCATAAAAATCCAGGTGATAGTGCTGGCCGAAACGGTCTCGCAGCGGTGAACTCAGCAGGCCTGAGCGTGTGGTGGCTCCGACCATCGTAAACGGTTTGACCGCGAGCTTCATGCTGCGTGCCCCGGGCCCTTTTCCCACGACAATGTTCAGCTCGAAGTCCTCCATCGCGGGATAGAGTATCTCCTCGACTACCCGCGCCAGACGATGAATCTCATCGATAAACAACACGTCGCCTTGGTCGAGATCGCTGACGATGGCGGCCAGGTCGCCGGCACGCTCGATGGCCGGTCCTGAGGTGACACGCAGATTGACCCCGAGCTCGCGCGCGATGATGTGCGCCAGCGAGGTTTTGCCCAGGCCTGGTGGCGCGGAAAACAGGGTATGGTCGAGCGGCTCGCCGCGTTTGCGTGCCGCTTCAATCGACATCCCGAGTACTCGTTTAATCCGTTGCTGGCCGATGAATTCCGTTAGCGAGCGGGGACGTAACGAATAATCGAGCTGGCGATCTTCCTCGCTGGCGATAGCTGGGGCGCCTCCCCCACCCTGCTTTGTCTTGCCACGGGCGCGCGACGTCCTCAGACGTGGCTCGCCGTCAAAGACTTCGTCAACGTCGGTTTGGCCCAAGTGTTCTCCGATGTGGTTGTTATTTCTCACCGAGAATTATCGCCAGCGACTTGCGAATCAGGCTTTCGAGCCCGGCGCTCTCCTCAAACCCATCGACGGCATCGACCGCACGCTTAGCCTCTGCCGGCTTGTAGCCGAGGTTGATCAGTGCCGAAACCGCATCGTCGATCATCGAGCCGCCCGGAACGTGACCGTTCATTGAAGCGCCGTCCGTCCTTACCGCTGCGGTCAGGTTCACCCCGCCGATCTTATCGCGCAATTCACGCACGATTCGCTCGGCGACCTTCGCGCCCACTCCGGGCACCGCATCGATGCGCTCGACATCCTCATGGCTGATTGCCGAGACCAGGTCCTTGGGTGCGAGTACGGATAGTATGGCCAGCGCGAGCTTGGGGCCTACGTGCTGGATACCCATTAGGAGGTCGAAGGCCTGCTTTTCTGGCGAACTCGCGAAGCCGTAAAGCAGCGACGCATCTTCGCGCACCACCTGGCGAATTTCCAACTCGACGTCGGCACCAACCGATGGCATCCGATAATAAGTGCTGAGAGGTACGAAAAGTTCGTAGCCCACACCGCCGGTAGCAATGATCAGACGCCCGGGTTCGCGGAGTCTAAGCTTGCCGCTCAGCATTGCGATCATACGAAGACCCCGGCGCGGCTACCGAAGATTAATTGATAAGAAGCTCGATTCATGGCAGTCGCTGATAAACACTTAACCGACGGAACCGAACGCCGACAATTCTCACCCTCAAGAATTCTCCACAGGTAGCTTCATCAATTCCTCATGTTGGACAACTGTCTTGCGCTTTCGCCTTGCAGCCTCAACTTCAGGCGTGCCGCTGCGCGCAGCAAATGCTTCACTATTGTGGTTTTCACAGGGGTGGCACTTCTCGGCCGGTAACGAGCTGCTCTATATTGTGTGAGCAGTGCACCGTCTTTCCCGGGAGAGTAGGAATGACTGCATCAGGAATCGAATTTCACCGCTTATGGATTGAACAATGCGCAGCCGCGGAGCGCATAAAGCAGCGCTTTGGACTTGGCAATGCGCTGGAATATCTCGTCGGGGAGAAATTGCTACACTTCGTCGAGACCGCCGAGCACAATCCTCTGTTTGCTCAGGAACTCCCGTCTTTCGTTGCCGAGATAAAGCGGATCTTTAGCCTCGCCGAAGTGGGCAACTATGCAGTGACAATTGAACGTACCAAGCGACTTAGTTTGCCCCAGCGAGCGGCGATTCGAGCAATCTCATCGATGTCCGCGCGAATCCATTAGGCTGTTCAAGGCTGGGTTTAGAAGTCAATTGTCGCCGCCCTGCTCTACCGTTTGATACTATTTCTGTCGCAGAGTTCCCGGGCGGGTAACCACATCTTCTGCCGCGCGGATTAAGCCTGCAGTAGCGTCGAATCAGCTTGCAATTGGCTCCGTAAATCAAAGCTTGCTTGTCGCGCGGCTTGGGTTACTGATAGCCGTTCGATCCTACCGGACGGTGGGTCCGCCGCCTGCCTGCTTCCGTTCTCACGCTACCTACACCACGAACGCCGCGGCGCGTTGGTTGTGTTCAACTCCCAGGCTCGTGTGGGTTCAACCTTTTTGGCTTTTCGCCCTCCGCAGGCCTTATCGCATTGCGGATGCTGCTCTGGTGTAATTGCGCGCCGCCGCCCTGCCCTGCCCGTCTTGGCGCCGCAAACGCGGGCTGAGGTGTCTCCTCGCGTTGGGTTTCGAGTTCGGCCAGGCGGTCGGCTGCCTGCATCAGGTGCTGACTACTTTCTGCGGGTAAAGTTCAGATTGGGCGCCTTTGCGCTTCGACTCGGTTGGCAGTATCCTCCGGGGCCGTCATTCTCTGAGGGAGTTTCTTCCCGGCGGGCTTGCTCGTCTTTTTCGTGGAAGCGTTTCCTTTACGCGCTAATCGCCTGTCTCCTCAATATTGCCCTTGGTGTTACCGATTCGTACTAAAGCTCGCAGCCGCGGCTTTCTTCCCGCCCGTTTAGAAACTCAGGTGCACGACTGTGAGATCGCCGCGGTTCATCCCCAAGCCGTTGAATCACCTTCGAACACGTGACCGTGTGTGAGCGAGACCTGGAGGTTTTCCTGTGACGTGTCGATCCCGGTCGGGTTTGTACACATCTTCAGAATGGCAACCGCCGACTCACATACAACGACGTATACTTGTACACGCGAATACTAGTAGCGCGATCTGCAGCGTGTCTTTTGGAACGCGTAGCGCCCTACCCTATCCTGGTCAGCATTCTGGTTTGCCGCCTAATCGTGAAGAGTTGCAAGGTGTCGTCGTGTATACACAAAACTGAGTATACGTGGAGACGCGCCAATAAGTAGCCTTGCCTGCCAGTATACTGGCCGATGCGCCGCCATGTCGCAGAGTATACACAACAATGCATGTACGCGCCGGCGCGTCTACGCTCCACTGTGCAGACACGTATACGCGCAGCGGCGTAGCGGTGTATAGGGCCTGCGGCTGTTCATCGCGGAATGTACGGATTATGGCTGTCCGCGTGGCCATCACGGTGAACTTGGAACGGGCTTCCAAAATCTCTATACTGCTGTACGCGTATACACCGCTGCGCGTAGGGCAGGGTGGTGGAGGGCGGATGAGGACGGTCGCGCTTATCAGCCAAAAGGGTGGTACTGGTAAAACCACATTAGCGTTGCACTTAGCCGTTGCTGCGGGAGCTAGGTCGGCTGTCATCGATCTGGACCCTCAAGCTTCTGCGTCGGCTTGGCGCGACCTCCGTCGAGCCGAGCATCCTCCCGTCGTTTCGGTGCAGCCCTCGCGTCTTTCTCAGGCACTGAAAGCGGCAGAAGAGGCTGGAGCCTCAGTTGTTGTTATCGACACTGCGCCTCATTCTGAGGCTAGTGCTTTAGCAGCGGCACGCGCCGCCGACGTCGTTCTAATCCCCTGTAGGCCGGCGTTGTTGGACCTACGCGCAATCTCCGCCTCAGCTGATATCGTGCAGTTGGCGCACAAGACCGAGGCGACGTCGATTGTCATAAATGCTTGTCCGCCACGAGGTTCATTGCCCGACGAAGCTGAAAACGCCCTCAAAGCCTATGGTCTGAGAATCGCCCCGATTCGAATTGGAAACCGAACCGCGTTTGTACGTGCGTTGGTCGACGGACTCACTGCACAGGAATGGGAGCCCGAAGGTAAGGCGGCATCGGAGGTCGAACAGCTATACAAGTGGACGCGTATACAGGCAGCTAAGTACGGGGAAAATGAAAGAGCAGAAGCGTAGCTTATCGGAAGCTCTGCAGGCTGTTGCCGCCGTGAGGCAACCGCGTCTAGCAGTTGTGGCACTTAACAAAAGTGCACCACCGAACGTTGAAACCGAACTCTACGGAGGCGAAGCGACGACGCCAATAGTGCTATCAGCACGGGCAGGGAAGCGTTTGATTGGCGGCCATTTCGACAAAGCAGTTAGTCGGCAGCTGCGAGAACTCGCTGCTCGCGAGGACGCAACCGTGCAGGCGTTACTCGCGGAGGCAATGAATATGCTGTTTGCTGCTCGCGGATTGCCGGAGATCGCAGAACCGTAAACCGTCATAGAACACCGGCGGATTGGGAGGGGAGGGCGCAGTGGAGAAGCTAAATGAACTGTTGTCGCGACTCGAGGGAAAAATCGCTAGCTCGAAGGTTCCAGAGGTGACCCCGTCGTTGGAGGTTTCCTCTAAACCACCCCTCTTACCCGACCGACATCCAAATCGCGATTTTTTCGTGGCGGATCTTCTCGACTGGGCCTTAAAAGACGATCGACACACGATGGAACATCCGATGTTCACTCTGTCGAAAAAGCCTGATCATCGGGTGCGGCATTATGAGCATAACGGGAACACGGTCACAATAAAGCCCGGTGCTGACGGGCTGGCAAACATTTGGGACAAGGACATTCTAATCTATGCGGTGAGCCAGCTCGTTGAAGGCCTGAACCAGGGGCGCGAGATTCATCGCACGGTACGGATCACAGCGTATGACCTCCTGGTAAGTACGAACAGGCATACTGGGGGCGGTGATTACGAGCAGCTTGCGAGCGCCTTCGGTCGTTTAGCGGGGACGCGCATCGAGACGAATATAGCGACCAACGGTGAGCGTATACGGCATGGATTTGGTCTACTTGATGAGTGGCGCATTATCGAGAAAAGTCCGGCGAGCGGCAGAATGGTCGCTGTCGAGATTACTCTTTCCAGATGGCTCTACAACGCAGTGATCGCCCGCGAAGTTCTGACGCTAAGCCGAGACTACTTTCGTTTAGGCGGTGGCCTTGAGCGACGACTCTATGAGCTTGCGCGGAAGCATTGTGGGCAACAGGCGAAGTGGACGATCAGTATGGAACTGCTTCAGAAGAAAAGCGGTTCTGGCGACCTGCTCAAGCGCTTTAGGGCCGCAGTTAAGCGATTGGTTACAGCCGATAGCTTACCCGATTATCGAATGCATTATGACCCAGAATCGGACAATCTCACCTTCTACACGAAAAACGTGAAAAAGCTCGCGGAAAGCCTTGCGAAGCATGAGGCCCAATTCGGGTTTTCAGCGACCGATAACTGATTATGTTTCGGGTTTTTAGCGACCGAGTCCTTCAGATCGGCTTTCGGGTTTTTAGCGACCGAGTTCAGGTTTTTACCGACCAAATATCGGGTTTTCAGCGACCGAGTGTCGGGTTTTCAGCGACCGATTATTCGGGATTTCAACGACCGGCAGTTCGGGTTTTTAACGACTTACGTTACAAAATTGTTTAACAACATCAGCCATTTTCCACCCATTCCGAGCACCGTAACTCGCGCGCGCGATCTTAACAGAACCTTAACTCCCTAACCTCACCCCAAAACCAAACCCCTATTTAACCATAAACACCGCCTCAATAGGGGCTCCGCCCCTAGCCGGCTCGAACCCACCCAAACCCGGCTTACCCCACAAGGAGCGCCCTACGGGCGAACCATTCAAACCAAATACCGCGGCGCCCGCTTCGCGGGCCAGATAAAAAGCCGCTTCGCGGCTAAGAATAAAAACAACGGCCTGGCTGGCGGGGTGAGTATATTCAGTGCAGACGAAAAGCACAGAGATTTCTTTAGCTTTGCCGCAAGAGGCGTCAGATGAGGTCGCTAGTTTGAATTCCCTTGGCAAATTCATAAAATTAAGCTAGCTCAATCCAGCTTATAACGGGCCAAAGATATGCGCGAAGTCGGTGCTTTTGAGGCCAAAAACAAACTCGGCCAGCTGCTCGACCAAGTCGAGCGTGGCGAAGAAATCACGATCACCCGCTACGGTAAGGAGATCGCGCGGCTGGTCCCCGCGAAGCCTGGTTTCAACCGAGAGGAGGGGCGGGCGGCAGTGCGTCGCATCCGCGAGCGTGCGCAGCAGCGCAAACTCGGCCGTTTCAACTGGTCCGAGTGGAAGGCCTACCGCGATGAAGGCCGGCCATGAGCCTGGTGCTCGATAGTTCGGCAACCCTTGCCTGGATCTACAGTGACGAAGTTGCCGAAGGGGTCCGCCAGCTGTTCGATACCGTAGCTGATACGGGTGCATTTGTGCCGGCGCTCTGGCGCCTGGAAGTGGCCAACAGTCTCACCATTGCCGTCCGACGAGGCCGCATCGATGCGGAGTTTCGCCGGGCGGCGCTCGACGACCTCGCCTTGCTCGATATTACGACCGATAGCCACACAGACACGCATGCATGGGCGGAAACACTGCAGCTCGCCGATCGTTTCCGGCTTACGATGTATGATGCCGCCTATCTTGAACTGGCACATCGGCGCGGGGTACCGCTCGCCACTCTCGACCAAGACCTCAGCTCCGCCGCATTGGCGCTTGGTCTCCGCGTTCTCGGAGGTGAGTGACGGTACATTGCAGCGTCAGTGATACTTACACTTGGCCCACCTCCACGAGCCGGCCTATCGTACTTGTTGAGCGCGTTCATGGGCTAAACCGTGGATTGAAAGAATCGCCTGGCGCACGCCGCGAAGCCTCCTCATCTGAAGAGCACTAAGTCAGGAATTGTTGTGTTGGTGCGCCGGTTTCCACCGATAGGGTGCTGGTGCCTGATCGCGAGCAGATACAATCTCTCGGACTCCGAGCGCCGGTGGACGGCTTCAGACACGGTCACTTTGGAGACGGCACCAAAAAGATAAAGCACATGCCATCCGAGCAGGCTGACTTCATGGCAGGCTGACTTCGCGGGCCGCATACCATTCGCCGGAAAAGCGCTGGTTTGGGCTGAGCGTTGGCCCATGTGTTCAGCCAGAAAAAGGTTTTGTAACTGCTCAAGTTCCGGTAAGAATAACGTCAGCGTGGTGGCGGAGAAGGGATGCGGTCGAGGCCAGACCCGTTATTTGAGCAGCAGTTCCGGCAACAGGATAGTTCGTTGGTTGCCGGCGTCGACGAGGTAGGCGTAGATGCCTGGGCCGGGCCGGTAGTCGCCGCGGCGGTGATTCTGCCGCGGGACTTTTCACTGGCCGGCCTGAATGATTCGAAGCTGCTGAGCGCCAGACGCCGTGCGGCTCTGTTCGATAGCATCCGGGAATGTGCAGTGGCGGTTGGGGTAGGGCAGGTGGAGGTCGCTGACATAGACCGGCTCAATATTTACTGGGCAGCAATGCTGGCGCGAAAGCGCGCAGTCGAGGCGCTCGTGCTGTCGCCCGCCCAGGTGCTGGTAGACGGCAGGCGGGGGATCAAGGGACTCAAGCTGCGGCAGACGCCGGTGGTCGAAGGAGACCGGCTGCTACCATCCATCGCCGCAGCGTCAGTCATCGCTAAAGTCACTCGTGATCGAGGAAGAACTGGGTGAAGTCCATCCGGGTTATGGCTTTGGGCAGCACAAGGGCTACGGGACATTGAGACATTTGACGGCACTGGCGCAACTGGGACCGCTGGTGGTTCATCGGCACTCGTTCATGCCGGTGATAACCGCCGAACGACGGCAGCCGGATTTGTTCCACGTGGAAATAAGTAAGGGCATCGATGAAACAGAAAACGCGCTGCTGAAATGAAAGGACGCAGCCGTGTTGGACAGCCTGGTGCGCGAACCAGGACGCTGGGGGAGTTGCTGGCCGAGCGGCGCAAGGAACTCGGCATCAGTCAGAAAGAAATGGCGGCCCTGATCAAAAATCGCGACGGCAAGCCCATCACGTCAGCCTACTTGAATTACCTCGAACATGACCGTGGCGAGCCGCCCGGCTACTTGCTGGACCAGTTTGCCGAAATCCTGCGCATCAGCCGCGACGTGCTGTATTTCTGGACGCGGCGGATGCCGCCCGACATCGAGCCTGGGGAGGCGAGTCCGGAAAAAGTAACCGCCGCGTATCGGGCGTTCCGGCGCGAACTCAAAGGCGGGGGCAGTAAAAGTGGAGGCAAGAAGCGGTGAAGTGGATTCCGGACCCGACAGGCCGTTTTCCGGTGCGGCCGTACTACGAACTGAATGAACTGGAGACCGAGTGCGAGCGAATAATCACGGGTTTCCTCGAACGCCGTTACGGTCAGATTATCATTCCCGTGCCGACCGACGCTTTGAGAGTGC
>Ga0306920_100000499_pt1 | contig 45731 bp, 43 predicted proteins | sample flu12Cox44000170_FD_204666 | JGI IMG/M metagenome (GOLD analysis project Ga0306920, IMG submission 204666) | Lab enrichment of tropical soil microbial communities from Luquillo Experimental Forest, Puerto Rico - flux4day.12C.oxic.44.000.170 (v2)... | ecosystem: Environmental > Terrestrial >... | reverse complement strand
AGCGGTCTCCCTCTGCTGGAAAACGCGCCCGGCGTTGTCAGCGACTTTGCAGACAAATTCAGCCATTTTCGAAAGCTGGAGGGCCGTGAAGACCCGGTGCAACTGAGCCTAGCATACCCCTTTTCCAGTCAACACTGAGCCGACGAAAACAATCGATGAATAGGATGTGACAACTCCACTACGGGCGTGCTAGTGACCCCGTGCCGTTGTGCTACAGTCGCCGCTCGACTGACAGTTTTGCACGGGAACCCGAGGAAGCCGATGGAGCCAATTTCTCATTTCTTTTATTCCGACCGCCTGAAGTTGCAGTTCTGGGACTACGGCCAGGATGGCAAGCCTTCGCTCGTGCTGGTGCATGGTGGGCTCGACCACGCGCGCAACTGGGACTGGGTAGCCCGGACACTACGCGAGAACTACCACGTCTACGGGCTCGACCTTCGCGGCCACGGCAACAGCGCCTGGGCTCCCGGGGCTATGTACAGCATCGCCGAGCACGTCCTCGATCTCTCCGCTCTGGCTGACATCATCGACGATTTTCCTCTGCGTCTGATCGGCCATTCGCTCGGAGGCATCATCGTCCTGCAGTATGGCGGTATCTATCCGGATCGCGTGAGCAAGGCGATTTCCATCGAGGGCCTCGGCTTCCCTCCCGAAAGCCACATCCATCGACCTGCCTCTGGGCGCATGCGCCGCTGGATCGAATCGGTTCGCCATGCGGAAAGGCATCAGCCAAAAACGTACGCGAACCTCACCAGCGCCGTCGCGCGAATGAAGCAAGTGAATCCCCATCTTTCCGAGGAGGTCGCCCGGCATCTCACCTTGCACGGGACCAATTGGGAACCCGATGGCTCCCTGGTGTGGAAATTCGACAATTATGCGCGCCTACTTCCCCCCTACGGCTACCAGATCGAAGACTCGGTTGAGGTGTACGGGCAAATCAAGTGCCCGGTACTGCTGTTGTGGGGAGTCGAAAGCTTCTTGCCATTCCCCGAAAACGATTCATGCAAGCTGGCCATCCGCAACTGCCGTTTGGTAAGAGTGGCCAATGCTGGGCACTGGTTGCACCATGATCAGCTGGACTTTTTTCTTCAACAGGCAGCCGACTTCCTGCGCGATGAAGCGCGTTAGCGAATCTCATTGGCTAGCGATTCTTCATCGACAACGCTGACTCCCGGCGGCGCCTGAAAGTGAAATTTCGCTTCGGGAATAGGAATATTTTCCTCCCAATGGCCGAAGCGAAACTCGGTTTCCACATTCCCCGCTTCCCGGACGACGACCCGCATGAGCTGTCCTTCAGGATCTGCTTCGAGCAGGACGTATGGAGCAGTTACAGCGCCATGATCGAGGGAGCCGTGCGGATTGTCCCGCGGAATGCAACGCAAGAGCGAATCGCCTGGAGTCAAAAGCTGTTCATCCGAACGAGCAGTCAGGAGGTCTAGCCGTCGGCAAAGCTCCGATAGGTCGGCTTTGCCGGCCAGCAATGCCAGCGGCGTTCGCCAGTCGGAGCTTTCCTTGATTTTTGCGCGGCTTGCGGTGTGATCGGTAGGCACGTAAAACCATGCGTTCGTGCCATCCACCAGAAACAGTTTTTCCTGCGGCGACCGATACTCCCAGCGCATGCGGCCCGGCCGCGAGAAGTAGACGGTTCCCGATTCCGCGGCGACTCCGCCACTGCCATCGCGATAGCTCTCGAAGAACTCTGCCTTGAGCGTTTTCGCGCCACGATAACGGCTCTCGAGCCCTCGCCTGATGGCACTTACGTCCCCGTGGGCCTCGATCGAAAACGCAAGAAGGAGAGCACAAACAAGCGCAGGTAACATCACCACTAGCTTACCAGCCCGAGCGCAATGGCGAAAAGTTTGGATAGCCGACCCGCCGTAGGTCGTTCTGCAGGGAGCAGTGGCCCAGGCGGAAAAGGGTCACTGGTTCCCAATCGGCAATGCAGCAGGATCACAGCCGCTTGCGGGGGTTGTCGCGACTGCCAACGTACCTTGGCGGATTACCCCGCTGGCATCAACGCAGTAGTGGATTGTGCCAGTCGGGAAACCGAAGGGATCTGCGGTAACCGAGTACATGTCCGAGTATCCTGCCGGGCAACCGGTCGGGACGCTGGCGGCCGGAACCTGAGAGGCGCCCACGTGCCATGTGAAGGCGTACCCGGACTTGGTCCCGGTGGCCAGCACGCCATCCACTAGGCCAGCGGCGTTGCAATCGGCAATTCCCGGCGGTGGACCAAGCTGACTGAGACTAGGAGGGTAGCCGTCCTCGTACTCAGTCGAATAGGCGACCGCTGAGCTGTTGATCGTCCGCAAGGAAGCTGCGGCAGAAGACTGATTGGCCGCTATTTTTCCACGAATCAAACTCGGTATGGCGATGGCTGCGATGATCAGGATGATCGCGACTACAATCAGGAGCTCGATCAATGAGAAACCGTTTTGTTTTGTCTTGGCCATGAGGCTCTGGCTCTCCATCGTAAGAAAGGAGGAGGGTCCGTGCCCTCCTCCCCAAAGCGTTCAAAGCTACTGTCCGATCGCCTGGCCACCGGTGCAAGCAATCGTTCCGTTAGCCAACCCTGCTCCAGTTGCATTCTGGACGATGACCATGCTTGTATCGATGCAATAGGTGATCGTTCCAGTGTTGTTGCTGACGGGCGCAGCAGTGGCTGCGAACCCGTCGGTGAATCCCGCTGTGCAGGCGCCCGGCACTGGATTGACCGCGACCGTTCCAGGTGTCCAGGTGAAGTTATAGCCCGACTTCTGACCACCAGCCAGCGTGGCATCAATCAGCCCGGCACCGTTGGTGCAGTTTGCAACGCCACCGGCCGCGGGACCCAGGATGAGCAAAGTTGGGGGATAGCCGTCCCCATAGGTGCTGTTAAACATCGCCGAGGAGCTCCCGAGCGTGCGCAAAGACGCTGCTGCTGAAGACTGGTTCGCCGCAATGCGGGCGCGAATCAGGTTCGGAATTGCAATCGCCGCGATGATCAAGATGATCGCCACGACGATCAGCAACTCGATCAGCGAAAATCCCTTCTGTCGCTTTCTCATTGTGACTTCTCTCCTTAAAGAACTAACCCGGCTTGGGTAGGGCCGGGTAGTTCCACCCGGCATTACATCGATCGGTGCAACTGGCGGTCCGATTCACGCTCGCGAGGTTACTCTATGAACATATGCGTAGATCCTTTACTAATACCAGAGTTTAACGGCCGTTTCATCCTTCTTCGCAGCCTGGCCAGGAAGTCAGAGCCGCAAAAAGTCGACGAAATTTGTCCACTTTACCTGACCCAAACGGGCAGGAATTCCAAATCGTGGCTAAACACCATATTTCTTGGCGTAATGCCTGAAAGACCGATAGGTCATCCCTAGAATGCTGGCTGCCTGCGTGCGGACCCCCCCGGATCGTTCGAGGGCTGCCAGCAAGTAGGAGCGCTCCAGCTTCTCGATGTGTTCTTCAAGGTTGATTCCCTCTGCGGGCAGAAGGGTTGCTCCATGCCCGTTATGCGGTGCGGGCGGGGCGATCCAATGCTGGGCATGGGTCCGGATACGCTCGGGTAGCGATTCCGGCGAAATGCGGCTCCCGCTCTCGAGCGCCACGGCCCGCTCAATGGTGTTTTCCAGTTCCCGAACATTCCCGGGCCAGTCGTAAACCTCTAGCAACCGCATCGTCTCCGGCTCGATTCCTTCGAGCTTCTTGCGCATCGACTTCACGAGTCTTCCCAAAAATTCCCGAGCCAGCAAGGGAATGTCCTCGCGGCGCTCCCGCAGCGGCGGCAAATGGATGGGGATAACGCTCAAGCGGTAATACAGATCCTCGCGGAACCGTCCTTCTGCGATCTCTTTTTCCAGATCCTTGTTCGTTGCGGCGATCACGCGAACATCAACGTCTACTTCCTCCGTGCTGCCGATGGGACGAACCTTCCCTTCCTGCAGCACGCGGTAGAGCTTTACTTGCATGGTGACGCTCATATTTCCGATTTCGTCCATGAACAGCGTGCCGCCATGGGCGGCGTGAAACAGACCGCGCCGATTCTCGGTCGCGCCAGTGAAAGCGCCTTTCACGTATCCAAACAGCTCGGACTCCAGAAGCGTTTCCGGAAATGCCCCACAGTTGATGGTGATGAATGATCCCTTCGATCGGGAGCTGTTCTCGTGAATCGCGCGCGCCACGAGTTCTTTACCGGTTCCGCTTTCCCCGGTGATGAGGATGCGGCTAGGCTGCGGCGCGATGTTGGTGATCAACTCGAATATCGCCCGCATCTTGGGGCTGACGCCAATCATGTTGTCGAGGCCCGTTATCCGCCTTAATTCACGGCGCAGATCGCCAGCTTCCTTGCGGAGTGCAAGATTCTGGGTCACTTGCTGAATGGCCGGGCGGAGCTCGTCGAGCAGACGGTCGCCTTTGATGACGTAGCGGTCCGCGCCAAAATTGACCGCATCGATGGCCGTGTCGAGCGTGGGAACGCCGGTGATCAGAATAAACACCGTTTGCGGGGAAATTTCCTTGCAATAGCGCAACAGCTCGACACCGTCCATGTCCGGCATGCAGATGTCGGAGACCACGATGTCAAACACCCGCGAGGCAAGTTGACGTTTTGCTGCTTCCCCGCTCGACGCAATTTCCACTTTGTGACCCTCTTTGCGGAAGCTGATCTCCAGCAGTTCGCAGATGGATCCCTCGTCGTCAACGATTAAGAGATGCGCCATGAGTTTTCTAGACCTTGCCCGCCATCGTAGTTTCCCGTCTGGGCAGGCTGTGTTCCACGGTCGGATGTTGCCGAGCGCCAGCCCGTGCTCCCACCGCACGCGGTAGCTCCACGATGAAATCAGAACCATGGCCCGGCTGAGTTTCTACTCGAATGCGGCCCTGGTGGGCTTGGAGGATTCGGTAGACGATAGCCAGTCCCAGTCCCGTTCCTCCCACGAAGCCTGACTGGAAAGGCTCGAACATCCGCGCAGCCAGGGCTGGATCGAAACCGATCCCCGTATCACGAATCGAAATCCGTACCAATTCCGAATCGGCTTCCACTCCGACCGACAGTACCCCTCCCCCGGGCATCGCGCGCAGGGCGTTGTTGCACAGGTTCCATAAGACCTGTTTGATCGCGTCGCGGTCAGCCCGAGCGCGCAAGTGCCGGTCCGGGAACCCGCGCTCGATGCGAACCTTGCTCGAGGTTGCCGCATTGCGCTCCAGCAACAGCAGCGTCTCTTCAATCAGCGGCACGACATCGAGGTCGACAATCGAGTACGATTTCTCAAGTGAATAATCCAAAAACTCGGTGATGATTTGGTTGAGCCTTTGAGACTCCCGGCTCACGATCTGCACGAGTCTTTTGTCATCATCTTCCAAAGGCGCCAGCCGAGCCAATTCCTTGAGCGCGCCGGTCATCGCCGTGAGCGGTTGGCGAATTTCATGTGCAATGGCAGCCGACAATCTACCCAGGGCCGCCATTCGTTCTTTCGTATAAACCTCGCGTTCGAGCCGCCTTAGCTCAGTCAAGTCCTGAAAGTTGAAGACGTAACCGCTGGTCTGCTCTTGACCCGTGCGCAGTGGTGAAATCGAAAGTCCCAGATAGCGAGTGGCGCCCGACGGCGTTTCGAATTCAATTTCCTTGCGCAGTGCGACCGGCTGCCCCATTTCGTCGAGCTCCACTGGCCAGAATCCTGGAAACACTTCAGCCACTCTCACTCCTCGCAAGGAACCAAACGGGCGGCCCATGATCTCGGCGCCAGAGCGATTGAGCAGCAGGATGCGGCCTTCGAGGTCAACCGTCAGCAAGCCCCCACGCATGGATTCAATAATGTCGCGGTTGAAGGCCTGCAGGTCGCGCAGCGCCTCGTTCTTTTGCTCGAGTTCAGCGCCCTTTTTCTGGATGGTTTGCGTGAGCAGGCTGCCGAGGTACGCCACGGCGAAGAAGGCAAAAAGATTCACTGCCAGCCAGGACTCGAGAGTGCGCGCTCCTGGAGCGGAAGGCGTCGTGCGAGGGATAACCCCATAGAACATTAACTCCACGACGCAGCTGACCAGCAGGAAACTCAATGCTGCTACAAGGAACGCGCCGCGCCGCGAAAACAGGATGCTTCCCATCAAGATGGCCAGTAGATACAGCGAAGCGAAGTAGCTATCCTGGGCCCCGCTCGAGTACACGATTCCGGTGATGATGAGCAGGTCGAGGGTGATCTGCAGAGGTGCCTGCCATCGCGCCTCCGGCAGCAGGCGCTGCAGCATCACATCGAGCGCGGCCATCACGTACCAAAAAGCAGCGAGCAGGATGAGAGTTCGAATGGGAAGCGAAATCGGACTCCACGGACGGACGGCTACGATTACTCCGATCAAAATCGTAATGATCAGAAAGCGGACGCGGCCGAGCCATGGCAGCCATTCATTAATCGTGTTCGAGGGTTGCATCTTTTGCGGTCTGAAGCACTGCTCTTGACGGCGCCTCCGGACAGTTTGCAAAGCGCCGCCTGGCGATGCCCCGCCAGTTCTCCTGTTGGCGCATCGGTTCTAGTGACCCGCCAATTTGGAGATCAACGAGAACAGGGGCAAATACATCGAGACCACGACGCCGCCGACCACCACACCGAGAAAAACGATCATGATCGGTTCGATGGCCGTCAGCATATCCTTCACCGCCGCGTCCACTTCGTCCTCATAAAAATCGGCGATTTTTTGAAGCATCGCATCCATCGCGCCGGTCTGTTCGCCGACGCCAATCATCTGAGTGACCATTCCAGGAAACACGTCTGTTTCCTTCAATGGCTCAACCAATGACCGGCCAGCCTCAACCGCCTTCCGCGTCTGCAGGATGGCCCGCTCCACTACGGCGTTGCCCGATGAGCGGGCCGTGATGTCTAGGCCCTCGAGGATGGGGACGCCGCTCGAGATCAACGTTCCCAAGGTTCGGGTAAATCGAGCCACGGCGATCTTTCGCAACACGATGCCGAGAACCGGCAGCTTCAACAAGATCGTGTCGATCGACATTCTCCCCGACGGCGTTCCATACCACAGCTTGATGGCAATGCCGCTCGCAACGAAAAACACCAGCACCAGAAACCCGTAAATGCTGCCTACAAAATGGCTCAAGGCGATTACAACCCGCGTGGGAAGCGGAAGATCGACGCTCATGCCGTTGAACAGATCCACGAAAACCGGTACGACCTTCCAAAGCAGCAGTGTAATGACGCCCGCGGCGATGCCAAGCACGGAAGCCGGGTAGATCATGGCGGACTGCACGGCTCGCTTTAGCTTTACATTTTTTTCGATGTAGCTCGACAAGCGCTGGAGGATCGTATCGAGAATACCGCCCGTTTCGCCGGCCTCCACCATGTTGTGGTAGAGAGAATCAAACACCTTCTCGTGTTGCCGCATGGCCGCCGAAAGGGTGCTGCCGCCCTCGACCGAGCCCCGGACGGAGTTAAGGATCTTTTGAAAGGTTTTGTTGTCCTGCTGACCAGCCAGGATTTCGAGACATTGAACGAGGGGCAAGCCCGCATCGATCATGACCGAGAATTGGCGAGTGAAAACCGCAAGCTCCTTGGCTTCAACGCCGCCTCCGAAGGTCGGGATATTGAATTCCTTGCCCTTCTCGGAGAGTTTGTTCACATTGATCTGCTCGCGGCGCAACAGGGAGGCCAGCTGCGCTTTGTTGTCCGCCTGGCGTTCGCCCGTCACGGTTGTCCCCGCGCGGTTCGTGCCTCGATATGTGAAGACCGGCATGCTCGTTTACCCCTTTCCTTTACCGCCGGACAGGCGCCCGGCCACCACTCATCTGCGGCGAAGTAACCCCTCGGTTAATTAGATCCTGTAATTCGTCAGGATTCGAGGATCTCGAAAGCGCCGTTTCCAAACTGATCAACTTCTGGAAGTAGGCGTTTGCCAGACTTTGATTGAACGTCTGCATCCCGGTAGTTCCCGTGCCTGTTTGCATGGCGGAATAAATCTGGTGGATTTTGTCTTCTCGAACCAGGTTTCGAATGGCCGCGTTGGGAATTAGAATTTCCATCACCATGGCACGGCCGCGGCCATCGATCCGAGGAAGCAATGCTTGGCAAAGAATTCCTTCCAATACCATCGACAGCTGGGCACGAACCTGGGGCTGCTGGTGGGCAGGAAAAACGTCGACGATACGGTTGATCGTGGATACCGCAGAGTTCGTGTGCAGCGTCGCAAAGGTCAGGTGACCCGTCTCCGCGATTCTTAGGGCTGACTCGATCGTCTCCAGGTCGCGCATTTCGCCAATCAGAACGACGTCGGGATCTTCGCGCAGTGCGGCCCGCAGCGAGTTTGCGAACGAATGCGTATCGGAGTGCACCTCGCGCTGGTTGACCAGGCATTTTTTGTGGTTATGCAGAAATTCAATGGGGTCCTCGATGGTGATCATGTGCTCTTCGCGCTCGTTGTTGATCTTGTCGAGCATGGCAGCGAGCGTGGTGGATTTGCCCGAACCGGTCGGCCCGGTCACCAGGACGAGCCCGCGCGGCTTATCGCACAGCGTTCGGACAACCGCGGGCAAGCCCAAGGCTTCGAAGCCCTTGATTTCCCACGGAATGGTTCGGAACACCGCGGCGACGGCGCCGCGCTGGTGAAAAATGTTGCCGCGAAAGCGGGCCAGGCTCTTCAATCCGAACGAGAAGTCCAGCTCCAGATTCTCTTCCAGCCGGTGCTTTTGGACGTCCGTCAGCACGCTGTAGGCGAGCGCTTTCGTATCCGCCGCCGTCAAGGGAGGCATGTCCAGCGGACGCAATCTCCCATGAACCCGCACGCGCGGAGGGCTGTTGGTCGACAGGTGCAAGTCGCTTCCTCCCATCTCGATCATTTTTTTCAAAAGCTCACTCAAGGTAATACCGGCCATGCTGTCCTCCGGATTAGAGCACCGTCTCGCGCAGCACTTCTTCCATGGTGGTCAGGCCCGCGGCTACCTTCAGTAAGCCGCTGCGGCGTAACGTAATCATTCCCTGTTCGAGTGCCTTCTTCTTTAGTTCGAGCGCCGAGGCACCCACCAGAATCAGCTCCCGCAACTCATCGGTGATTTCCATCACCTCGTAGAGTCCGACGCGCCCCTTGTATCCCGTGCTGTTGCAGACCCCGCATCCTTTGCCGTGGTGCACCGTTATTTTTGCCGCCTCTTCTGCTGCGTATCCCGCCTCCACGAGCGCCTGCGGCTGGATTTGCAGCGGCTCCTTGCACTGCACACAAATTCGGCGAACTAGACGCTGTGCGCAGATCAGGTTCACCGATGTCGCTACCAGGAACGGCTCGATTCCCATATTCATCAAGCGGCTGATGGTCGAAGGTGCATCATTCGTGTGCAGCGTTGAAAGCACGAGGTGGCCGGTCAAAGCCGCTTTCACGCCGATCTCTGCGGTCTCGAAATCTCGAATTTCGCCGACCAAAATAATGTTCGGATCCTGTCGCAAGAATGCGCGCAAGGCCGAGGCGAAGTTCAGACCGATCTGCTCTTTCATTTGCACCTGGTTGATCCCGGGAAGCTGGAACTCGACGGGATCCTCTGCGGTCATGATATTGGTTTCCGGCGTATTCAAGCGGGCAACCGATGAATAGAGGGTGTTGGTCTTGCCCGAACCAGTGGGCCCGGTGACCAGCACCATGCCGTAGGGCTTCAAGATCTGGCGCTCGAATCTCTGTAGCGATTCCGCCTCAAATCCCAGTTTCGTCATGTCCAGGCGCAGGTTCTCTTTATCGAGCAAACGAAGAACGATCTTTTCGCCAAAGAGCGTGGGAACTGTCGAAACGCGAAAGTCCAGTTCCTTCTTTTTCCCATCCTTGAGGTACTTGATCATGATGCGGCCGTCTTGTGGCAATCGCTTTTCGCTGATATCCAGCTTCGACATGATCTTGATGCGGCTGGTTATCGGATCCTTCAACTTCATAGGAGGCGTCATGACGGTCTGCAGCACGCCGTCGATGCGGAAGCGAACGCGATACTCCTTCTCGTAAGGCTCGATGTGAATGTCGCTGGCGCCCTTCTTCACCGCATCGGTAAGGATCAAATTGCACAGCTTGATAATCGGGGCTTCTTCGGCAGCCTTTTCAAGCTGTTCGAGGTCCAGCTCCGACTCTTCGCCAGCCAACTCGAGAGCGTCCGGGTCTTCTCCGGCCAGGTCCTTCATTACTTTGTCAAGCTCTTCTAAACTCCCCGCATCGCCGTAGAACTTGCTGATCGCCTCGCCGATGGCGGTCTCCGAAGCAACCACCGGCTCGACATTGAAGCCCGTCATGAACTTGATATCGTCCATGGCGAAGACGTTCGTCGGATCGGTCATGGCAATCGTGAGAGTCGACCCGACCCGCGAGAGCGGGACGATCTGGTAGCGGATGGCGGTTTCCTGGGGAACCAACTTGATCACCGTAGGATCCACTTCGTAGAACTTCAAATTGATCGAGGGTACCCCGTACTGACGTGAAAGCACCGCCGTAATGTCGTCATCACTGACCAATCCCAGCTTGACCAGACACGTCCCCAGTCGGCCGCCATTGCGCTTCTGATATTCGAGCGCCTGCTTTAGCTGATCTGCAGAGATCAAGCTATCTTTGACAAGGATTTCGCCAAGACGTGAAGACATGAGCTGTTATTTGTGGTACTAGAACCTCGTGAGCTTGCAGACTAGCACGTGCCTGCCTCGCTTTTCAGGTTTGGGTGCGCCAGTCGTACTGAAACGGATAACATCTGACCGCCCTAGAGCCGAAACCTGTCCGACGGAACAGGCAAGTTTTTGCCCTGTCCTCCCGTACAAGTGGTTGCAAAAAGTGGCCATGGGACCGTTGCAGGCAATTCGTGCAGAGTGAGCGAGCAACTCGCAGAAGCAGGCCAAGTCGATAGCTCCTGGTGTTGCCTGTTAGTGATCCAACCAACTGGCACCTCGAACGAATTCGTTTGAGCAGAGGCTCGTCTTCGGGGGCAAGTCCCAGCCGATCGAGTTCAGCGCAATGGTCGATCGTCTCCAGCAGGAATAGGGCCGACAGGTGCCGACCGCAACACCAGGATTTCCGTTTTCCCCCTCTCGCTCGGTCTTGCTATCGACATGCATCGGTTTGTGTACATTTCCAGAGGCACTTGGTCCAACTCTTTCGTTTCAATGCCCAGTTGATTCACCTCAGGGTAGGCCACAGCGACACTCTTGTCGCACTTGGCCGCCACTATGGCATGGACGGGATAACAGAGATACTCCGCAAGGGCAGAGCCGTCTCGAAGGCGTTGTTGGGAGGCCCGGGCTACGCAGAGCCGTACGCAGCGAGATCTTCTGGCTGCAGTCCAGTCCGTGCGCGGGGGGAGATAATTTGTAAGTACCGACTCGGTCGTCTAATCCCGTTGCGATCCATCATCGTGGTTCCTCCGTCCGCTTTCAAAAATTGAAGCTACGAACGGGCGTTCGATGCTGTCTGCGGCACTGATCCTACCTGGTCCCTCCTCAGTGTTTCTCGCATCCTCACAGCCACCTGCATTCCGGAAAGGAAGGTAAGCAATGCAACGACCTCAATGGCAGTTCGCATTCCAAACAGGTCAGCAATTAACCCGGAAAGCAGAGCACCAACCGCGTACCCCAAATCGCGCCAGAATCTGTAAACACCCATGATTGTTGCCCGCCGTTCGGGATGTGAAACGTCACTAATTGCAGCTAGCAACGTTGGGTATACCATCGCGGTACCGATTCCCTGTAGCAGTGCACCGATGATCCACACCGAATACGCCGGAATTTGGACCGTGAGCCAAATCCCCACGGCTTGCACAATCATGCCTGCCGCGATCAGCCGCTTTCGCCCCCAATGGTCGCTGATGGGGCCGGTGAAAAGCTGAAGGATTCCCCAGGCAGCCGGATAGATGGCTTTGATCGTCCCTATGGCGGCGACTCCCAGGCCGTAGCTCGCAAAGAACAAAGGGTAGATTCCCCAGGACATTCCGTCATTCAAGTTGTTAACCAAACCTGCCTGACTACAGGAAAACAGGTCTTGGTCCTTCCAAGAGGCCAAGGAAAAGATTTGCCGCAGCGAGAAAGAGGATGTGTTCTTGAGGAGACTCTCGCGGCCAGCAGCGACCGCTCTCGACTCGTGCATCTTGGATTCGAGTCTGGCGTGTGCACTGGTTTCTCGCGCCCCGAAGACTGAGAGCAGCAGTCCCAGAACGGCGACCGCGATACCAAGGTAGAACGGCTGGGGTCGCAGAGCATATTGCGCTGCGAGGTAGCCCGTGATCCATGCCGTAAACCCGACGGCAACGTACCCAGCAAACTCATTGATCCCCAACGCCAGCCCTCTGCGCTTCGGGCCAACCAGGTCTACCTTCATTATGACCGTCATGGACCAGCAGAGGGCCTGATTCATTCCCAAAAGAACATTCGCTACATCGAACCAAAACCAGCGACTGGCCAGAATGATCATGAAGGGAACGGGAAGCCCCAGAAGCCAACCGAGGACGAGCACTTTTTTCCGTCCTACGCCTTCGGAAACTCGCGCCGCGAAGAGGTTGCAGATCGCCTTGGTCACCCCGAAACTAACAATGAAGGAAACGATCGCCGTCTTTGAGGCTAAGCCGAACTCTTTTTCACCGATGAGAGGGACGACCGTTCGTTCCAGTCCCACCATCATCCCGACAAATACGTTGATTACAACCAGGAGGGAAAATTGGGCCAGGTTCTCCGTAAGCCCCAGCCGAACCCTGGGGTTCTCATCGGCCATACGAATGCACGTCGCTTCGCTCCGGCAAAAGGCCGAGATTCATAGCTCGATTTTCTTTCGCATTTGGAGGCGGACTCGGAATCTCGCACAACATATGACGGACAAATTCGTCTCGGTCGGTAATCTGAAAGGCCGGATTGAATCGGCGCTCAAATCCAATCGTGGAAATCGGTTTCCCGCTGAGCGTCCGGCCACAAACCGAGCCGGCAAAGGCGCCTGGCAATACTTCCACATAGTCAGGCAGCGCTTTCAGCTTTTGAACCGTCTCAAACAGCATCCGTGCGCCATCCTCGGCACTAACGGCAAGTTCCGTCCGGCCCATATCGCCGACCATCAGTGTATGGCCGGACAGAAGAAACCACGGTTCGGGACTGCGCGACTTGTCACTAACAAGCAGTGATATGTGCTCGGGTGTGTGACCCGGGGTATGCAAGACGCGGATTTGCACACTCCCTAGATCGAGAATGTCTCTATCGCTGACGGCCCAGAAGCCGAAGCTCGCTTCGACACTGCTGTGCAGGATATAGCGTGCGCCCGCTAATTCGGCAAGCCTCCTTCCGGTTGATAAGTGATCGGCGTGAACGTGTGTATCGATGACGTACCGAATGCTTATCTCGGTCTCAGTCGCTGTCCGAAGATAGACTTCAGGTTCAGCAAGAGGGTCGCACACAGCGCCCCAGCCCCTGCCAGTTCAACCGAAGAAGTAGGAAATCCCGACAACGGGTGACATATGCAAGTACTGCCGCAGAATCACTTCTACCTCGTGTCAAGACTTGCTCGCGAGCCTGGACCGATTTCGACAGCGAGCTGCCGACTCTTCCATTCGGGGAACCCTTCTCTCAAACGCACAACCTGATACCCTCTGGAAGCCAGGAAAGAAACTGCCTCGTCGGCGAAGACGCAATAAGGGCCGCGGCAATATGCGACGATCTCCTTTTTTCTGGGGATTTCCTTCAGTCGCGCCTTCAACTCGGCCAAAGGGATTGACCGCGCACCGGCGATATGTCCTGCTTCGTATTCTTCCACCGGCCTCACATCCAGCATGAACACGTTCTTCTCTTTCAGTCTCCGAAGCAGATCTTGGCAACTAATCGGCTCCAGGCTGGCGCGAGAGCTGAGATATGCCTCCACCAGCCGCTGGACATCGGAGAGGTACTTCTCGCCTAGTCGCCGCATGCAAATGCACACCTGTAGCACGTCGTCACTTGCTAGTCTGTAGTTTGCGTACAATCCCTCCCGTCTCACGGTGACCAAATTTGATCTGCGCAGCACCTGCAAGTGCTGCGAAGTATTGGCCACGGAAAGCCCCGTTTCGCGGGAAAGCTCTTCGACGGTGCGTGGCCTCTGAGCCAGAAGCTCCAGAATCTCTAGCCGACGGCCACTCGACAGGCTTTTTCCGATGCGCGCGAACTGCTCGAAGAGTTGGTCTCTGAACTCGCGTTTGGTCGCAGTGTCCATTGGTCCGTTCAACAGACGAAAGCTCTCCGTCTAGGGCGTAGCCTGAGGCGCGCCTTCCTATTCATCTGCTCAATAGAATACATGCTCAATAGAATACTTGAGCACAGAAACCTGTCAAGGGCTCAAACGTACCGGCAACGGCTGCCACGCAACTTGGCCCCGGGATTGAGCTGGCTGCCTCCCGCGGTCTGTGGGCTTGGCAACCTTCTTACTGTCCAGCCTCCTTACCTGATCTCGCAACTGCGGAAGTCCCCAAACAGAACCACTTCACGGCCGAACGCCTATTTCACCTCAGGGGCGGGAAAAATTTCAGTTCCCTTCCCCCGGCAATGCTGTCTTTTCGGCAAACGGTTCTGGCGTCCAGCCCGATGCGAGGGCGGCCGGTCGGCCTGGGGTCCAACTTTGGGGACCAGATATACTCTACGCGACACGTAGCATCATAAGGCGGTGATTCAGGACTTCCACTGAAGACGAGGAAGATCGGCGGGCAATCGAAAGGAAAGTAAACGGCAATGAGCAAGTTAACTCGCGAAGAGATGGATAGGATCGTCAACGAGCATTTCCAATACGAGGCTCAGGACGATGTGGATGGTGTCATTAGCACGCTTACCGAAGATGTGGAGCATGATGTTGTGGGTTCCCCGGGCAGCCAGGTCAGAGGCCGGGAAGCGGCTCGCAAGTATTATCAAGGGCTGTTCCGCAATCTCACGGGTGGATGCGTGCAGCCGGTGCGCCGGCTTTACGGCGATAATTTCATGATTGACGAAACCGTTTGGACGGGACATGTGGTGGGGCGCGTCCTGGGAGCTCCGGGCGGAGAAGGGCGCGCGAGCTTCCGGATCCTGCACCTTCTGGAGTTTCGCGACAGCAAGATTTCGCGCGAAAATGTGTGGATTGATATCCCGTCGCTCATGCAGCAGCTCGGCAGGTCGGGTTAGCACGTGCTCGCAACCTGCGTCCGGCTTCGTAACGCGCAACATCAACCAATCAGCGTGTGGTCGGCTTCCGGAGAGGTTCCCGCATCCGGCTAGTGTGCTGCAAAAGGAGGCTCTGGTGGCGCAATAGATGTGTTCTGATCAGGCAGCAAGCGCCATTGCCCGCCCTGGTAAATCCAAACAGCGGAGCCGAGCATATGAACGACTCGGGGCACACCTGTGGATCCGGGGGGCGGCCTAAACGCCACGTCCACCAGCCCCGAGACGATTGCGCCGCCATCGAACAGAATCACTTGAGCGGCGGACGCAAGGCCGCCGCGACCAGGGTCACCACGACGCTTACAACAGCAATCGGAACCACGACTTGCTGATTTCGCGAAGCGATCATGGCTCCCCCCGGGGTCGGACCGTTCCGCCCGATCGAGAATTATGCATGACTCTTCAGGAATCGGATAGAAGCCAGGATTAGTGAATCGGGAATGGAACTGATCCTTTGGCTGATGCAAGTTGGACGATTACGCGGTACTCGGGTAGTACCTGATCGCATATTTTATTCACGTACTAGGCCGCTCATGCTCGACGTCCGGCTGCCACTGACTACAGCACGGGCTAAATACCCTCAGCTTGCTATACGCAGCAACATAGCTAGTTGGGCGAGATGGACGGCGAACCTGTGATACAGATTGCGCGAGGGAACCTCGCGTGGACTAGAAACTAGCTGTCCAACGATTCGCCTCCAGGCGTTGATCACTATTCCGTTCGAGGGAATGTTTATGAGAGTCCTTCGCTCTCACCCCAACATCACGCTCGCAATTCCTCTCCTAGTGTTTTCTCTCGCCGTTTCTGTGGATGCTCAGATAAGTCAGTACCTTCGTCAGTCCATTTGGGTTGGCATGCCGCTCCAACTCGGCATGTCTCGTGATGCGATCATTTCAAAATTGAATGAGCGTTACAGCGTCACGAAAATCGAGAGTGATGCAGATGACGACTGGATCGTCACAGATAAGACGAATCCCACTATCTGGGAAGGCCACCTGGGGTTTCGAGACGGGAAGCTTACCTATGCGAGCAGGTCGTGGGCGCAGGGCGAAGAAGACGCATTTGCTTTCGCCGAAGCTCTCTGGGGCGCCCTGACTCAGATGGAAAGGGACGGCGAGCACTCCTGTTCCTTCGACGTGCCCACGGTCCGCTCGCCTATCGCGGAGATACACTGGGTCAGGTTTTATTGTGGTGCTAAGAAAATTGAGATCATGATGACAAATGTCTTCAACGGGAAGGGCAAAGAACAGCAAGTATCAATTACCGAAGTTCTCAGTTCGGAGACCTACTAGTAGGTCGCAGCTATGCATTGTGCGGCCCGTGTTTGAGTTGCCGCGGCAACGAAAATTTCGAGAAGGGCTAGCCGCTCCAGACCACATCGAGCCTATGCTCGATCTGGCCCGAATCTCTTCGATGATGTAGCGCAATTCACACGATAATACCCCCCGCGGCCCGTTTACCGACTTGCGTTAGTTATTTGTTCAAAATCTCCGGGCTTCCACGTTAGATCGCGGAATGTCGGGCAACGTGCTTCATCTTCCCTGCGTCCTGCATCGTGGGCGGCCGTACTCCTGGTGTTGTTGCGGCGCTACTGGTTGTCTTTCCCCAAACTGCGTTCGATGCGCCGGTCAGGAATCAGCCAAACCAACGCCACGCCGAAATACAGCAGATAGGGAATCGTCGAGTTTAGGAAAGCCAAGGCGATCGCCAGCGCATAGAGAGCAATAGAAATCTTCCCCTTTGCATCGGATCCCATGGCCCTACGTAAGGGCGAATCCTTTCCGTGATGCATCACTAATGATCTTTGCAGAATGCTGTACGCTGCTCCGCTCATCAACAAAACCACTCCGTAAATGACCGACGGCCATAGACGGAATGGCTCCTGGCCCATCCAGGCCGTCACCGCTGGAATAAGAGAGAGCCAGAAGAGCAGGTGCAAGTTCGCCCAAAGGATTTTTCCGTTTACGCTGTGGCTCGCTTGGAGCAGATGGTGGTGATTGTTCCAGTAGATGCCAACGTATATGAAGCTGAGGACGTACGCGACGAAAGGCGACACAACGGTTTGCAATGCGGCTAAGTTCGAGGTCCCTCGCGGAATCCTAAGGTCCAGCACCATGATGGTGATGATGATCGCCAAGACTCCGTCACTGAACGCTTCCAATCGCCCTTTGGACATCGCCTGTCTCCAGAACACTGCACTCGCTCTTGCAGACTGTGTATAGCAAATCCGCTGAGAGGCCATAAGGTACTTGCAGCACCGCTTCTTACCGAAAAGTATAAGACCGACCTGGGCTGTCCATCCTCCTAGGTGACCTCCTCAGATCCTTGATCGGCCGAGCACGATTGGAGTATTGTTTGCGCCATGGCAGCCACATCAATTCCGCGCTCGCAAAGCCGTCTGGATCTGATTCGAATCGAGGCCGAAGACGAAACTGCGCTGAACGGCCTGCTGTGGGAGCCGCAGAGGGCCAGCGACTCGCTGGTCATCATGGTGCCCGGGGGCACTACGGGCGCGGCATTCTATCCGGCGCATGATTACGCTCCTCTTGCCAGCGGACTGCTAGACAACGGCTACGCGTTTCTGCTTTCCAACATGCGTGCCTCGTACAACAACGCCTACTCGGAGTATGGCGAGGCGGTGAAAGACATCGCTGCTTTCGTTGCGTACGCGAAATCGAAGGGCTACGCGCGGATCGCCATTTTGGGCATCAGCCTCGGTGGCGCCCGCATGGCACAGTACATGGCTGAGCGAAACGATCCCGCGGTCAAAGCCGTCGGCTTCGTGGCTTCGATCCCGTCGCCATATCTTGAGTTTCAAATTCGGAGCAGCGAAGCGGACAAAAGGCGGCTGGAGGACACGCTCAAGCGCGCGCGCGAATTGGTCGCCCAAAACAAAGGGGAGCAACCAGTCAGCTTTGACAACTGGTTTCCCGGCGGCATATCAGTCATGGGAACAGCAAAGTCCTTAATCAGCTTCTTTGGAGCACCGAGCGACCCGAGCGCGCCCAGCTCGGTCAAGTACGGACCGCAGATTAGAGTTCCGGCCCTGGTGATTCACGGCGACAGGGACGAGCTTGCCCTCCCGCCGAACGCTCAACAGATTTACGACAGCCTGACCGCGTCGCCGCAACGCGACCTGATCTGGGTTAAAGGCGCGCGCCATTTTTTGACGCCGGGCCCGCTCGCGGAGTCCTACGCCCGACTGACTGTCGATTGGCTCGTGCAACACTTCCCTGCCTCCCCTCGCCGATAGGCAGTGCCCGCCCAGCGCCGTCCATTGCTGCGTCCAGCTGGCGAGGCCCAACACGAAATTCCCGCAGAAAATGCGCAGGATGGTCGTGTCCTAAGGTGCCGCCTTTATTGAAGGGTGAATGGGTCTGTGTTATGGGCATCTGAAGGCATTTCTGTCGGGTAGAAACAGGTAGCTCGCGATTTTCGCGAGTGCAAGGAGGCAACATGGCCGATATTGAAGAACGACGGCAGCGAGAACAGGAACAGTTCACAAACGTAACGGCTTGCAAACCCACGGAAGGCAGAGTCAGTGCACGCAGCTGGGGAGGCCAATTATGAAAATCGTAGTGATCGGCGGTAGTGGGCTCATCGGATCAAAGCTCGTCACCAAGTTGCGTGAGCATGGCCAAGAAGCAGTAGCCGCGTCGCCCAGTTCCGGCGTCAATTGTCTCACCGGCGAGGGACTGAGCGAAGCGATGAAGGGTGCATCGGTGGTCGTTGACGTATCGAACGCTCCGTCATGGGAAGACGCGGCGGTGATGAATTTCTTCGAGACGGCAACCCGGAATCTCCTCTCCTATGACGCGGCCTCCGGCGTGAGACATCACGTTGTGCTGTCTGTGGTAGGATCCGAGCGCCTGCTCGAGAGCGGCTACTTCCGCGCAAAAATCGCTCAGGAAAATTTGATCAAGGGTTCCTCCATCCCCTATTCAATTGTCCGCGCGACGCAGTTCTTCGAGTTCGTCAAGGGCATCGCCGATTTTTCCACTGAAGGGAACAAGGTGCGCCTGCCAACGGCGCTCATCCAGCCCATGGCGGCCGACGATGTCGCCAGTGCGGTAAGCCGGATCGCTCTGGGCTCACCAGCGAATGGCACCGTTGAAGTAGGTGGGCCAGAACAGTTTCGTCTTGATGAGCTCGTCCGCCAAGGTCTAGCCGCACGCAAGGATCCGCGCGAGGTTGTCGCTGACCCGCACGCCCTTTACTACGGCATAAGGGTGAGCGAGAGAACGCTCCTTCCCGGTGATGACGCGCAGCTCGGCGAAACGCGCTTCGAAACCTGGCTCGCTCAGTCCGCCCTGAAAGCGGCTGCCGGCACCCACTAGGAACGCGGCGCAGGAAGGCCGGTCTGCCTGCCTACATCCTCACGGCCTGCATTCTTTTTGTGTGAATCGCACCGTGGCCCGGGCTTGCGGGGGCATCGGCAAGGTGCCGCGCGAAGCATAGGCGCGGCATCGGTGCACCCAGCTTATGAACTTCGAAAAACGGAAAATCAGAAAATCAGAAAATCAGTACTGCAGGAACGGTTGGCAGTTACGTTCTTCTTTGCGACGACCTGAAGGTCGTTGTCAACGCTAAACTTGACCTGAGTCCAGTCGTCAACGGATATGCGAGTTTTTGGATAGTTTCTTTCGATGTTTGGCTCTGCTTAACAGTTCTCATGTCCTGTAAGAACAGGTAATGAAGGTGATTGGGACAAGACTATACGCCTGACGAAACTAGATAGCCTGAATTGGCCCCAGCATACGATGGCGCCACTTTCCCAAGATTCGATTTATCGGGTTGTTGCGATCGAAGAAGGGGAACAGCGGCTTCCGTCTTCTGCCAAGCCCGTTCAGAGCGCACCGGATCTTTGGGTCGCGGCCCGTCGAGGTGAACCCCTTCTCGAGCACGTCCGCGGCATCCTGGAAACGGCCGGCCTTTTGGTAGACCTGCGCCAGATTTAAGTAGAGCTGCGGGTGATTATGTCGCAATTTCAGCGCTTCGAGACAAAGTTGCTCCCCATCGCGAAATCGGCGCTCGGCAAGCGCTGCCAGCAGGCCTGCGTAAGACAGATAAATCGGGTTCTCAGGCGCAATTCGAAGTGCACGTCCGACATCAGCAAGAGCCTCATCGTGGTGACCATCGCGGAGGTGTTTCAGACATTCCTTGAAATCCGACATACCGCAGTCGGAAACAGTCAGCGTTTCCAAGCCTTGCGACACGGGCTTTCCTCCTCAAGAAGCGATCAACAGGTTGGGGTGAATCAATGAGATGAATTGTGCGAGCAGGAATTGTCCGGGAAAATAGAGCGAAAGTACCAAGGCGCGAGCTCGGAGGGTAGTTTCATCAACCGCAATGCCTTGCGGCGCTTCGCGGCTTGCTGCTCGACCGCCGCAGTCTCCTCGATTACTGCCGTCTTTTCCAGTAGTTCCAAAGGAACACGAACGTGATGTAGTGCGTTACCAACAACACAGGAACCCAGAATGCGGGAATCCAGTAAGCTGGGCCCATGTAGGGTTGCGCCCGGTAGATGGTTGCCAAAGTTATAGCAGTGAAAAGGTCCAGGGTTCCTTCGACGTTGAAGACCCACACCAGGAGTCGAGCGCTCGCGGCGTTTCTGACCAAAGCAAGAATCGCGAGCATAGCAAGCAAGGCGGCGAGTAGGTCTCCGAAAGCTGCCGGATGAGCGAATTGAGCAGGGATTCCCGCATAGGTGGCTCCTGGTGTTAGAAACATCAATCCGAGATGCCGGAAAGCATGGAGCAGTAGGATCGGCAGTAGGAGAGTCTGCGGTTTCAGATGCGCTAGCTTTGGGAAGACGTAGAGCCTCGCCGCCACCCAGAACACAAAGGTACTGAACACAAGATTGACGGCCAAAATATTCATTGGCTTTTGCCCGCTATTTCGGGGGCCATTATGCCTCTACGAAGAGTTGCAAGGAAGCCGCCGCACTCGCAACGCCTTACTCGGCTGTGCCGTGACCTTGAAAACCCCCGGCGGGAAAAAAGAGCCGCTCTGCTCATATCAATCTCGCCCGGTGTACCAGGCTGCAAGCCAATTGCGCCATTGCAAGTCATTAGCATTGAAAATCCAAGCCGTTCCGATAACATCGTGGCGCTCGCGGAGTAACGGCACGTCCGGATGGCTCCGCAGCCTGACCCAATCGCGTCAGATCGGGATCGACGTTTCCTCTACGCGGTGAACACAGACTATGAATTGCAGATCGAGCCCTATCGTTTTAAGTGATCAAGATAGGCAAGTGGAAGTTTCTGGATTTGCCCTGACCGAGACCTATCGGCCCCCGGGCCTCATCTTGCCGCCGCACTGCCACGAGCACGCAAACATTGCGCTGGCTGTCGATGGTTCGTTTATTGAGACCGTTGGCCCGAAGCCGTACGAAGTATATCCGTACAGTGTCATATTCCGGCCCGCCGGCGAAAAACACTCCAATCGGTACGGTAAGACTGCAGCTCATTGCTTGATAATCGAGGTGCGACCGCAACGTCTTGCAGAGTTACGCCAAGTCACGGACGTTCTGGAACGCGCTTCTTATGTGCAGCCGGGACTGTTCGCCCACTCGGTGCTGGCCATGTCGAGAGAGCTTCGCATCTGGGATTCGGCCGCTTCCCTTGCCATCGAGTCGCTCATTCTCGAGATACTGGTCCAAGCTACGCGAGGCAGTCAGAGGAATGACCGAAAACCGCCAAAGTGGCTGCGGCAAGCGAGAGAGATCGTTCACGAACAATTTAAGCAGTCTCTGAGCCTATCTACTATCGCCGAACTAGTTGGCATACACGCTGCCCATCTCGCAAAGATGTTCCGCCAGCACTATGGATACACCATTGGAGACTATATCCGAAGGAGACGCCTAGACTACGCTTCACAACTCTTGGTGCGGTCGGAGTGCAGCCTTAGTGCGATTGCGCTGGCTGCTGGGTTCTACGATCAGAGCCACTTTGCCCGCCTATTTAAGCTTCGATTTGGCATCGCTCCAGGCGTGTTTCGAGCTGGCTTAAGAACAAGATACGTTCCAATCCTGGAGAAACAAAAAGAGTTACCTTCCAACTAGTCCCATACAACAAGGCAAAGATCCTCCAAGACGCCTGCTTTCGGCTCTCTTATATTGATCCTCAGAGGACCAGTCGATGGGAAGAAAGGCTGTGCTCGCAGCTTGGTTGCTGGGCGCCTCAAGCCTAATTTTTCTGTGCACCACGCAGGGCCAATCCGCCTATCGATTGACGGTGTCCGCGCCGCCCGGCTTCGACCGGGCGCATGCACAGGGCGACACAGAGAGGTATCTCGAACAGCTCATCGGACTGGACACCGAAAACCCTCCCGGCAACGAACTGCGCGTTGCGAAGCACCTCGAATCGATCTTGTCCGATACCCCCGGCATCGAGACGCGGATCATCGAATTCAGCCCTGGGCGCGCTAACTTCGTCGCTCGGCTGCGTGCGCCTCACCCTCAGAAGAGGGCGATTCTCATCATGGCTCATGCTGACGTGGTCGGTGTTGACACCACGAAGTGGCAAACGCCACCCTTCCAAGCCACGCTGCGCGACGGCTACGTCTACGGCCGAGGCGTCATCGACGACAAGGGCATGCTTGCCGCCGGCATGACGGCCCTCTTGTGCCTGGCCAAGGAACGCAGTTCATTAGGCCGGGACGTCGTTCTTCTGGCGACTGCCGGAGAAGAGGGAGGAGGAGAAGGCGTTCAATGGATGGTAACGCACGAGTTCAACCTTATCGACGACGTCGAGTTTGCCCTTAATGAGGGCGGCCGAATTCGAGCGGAAAACGGAACCATACCTTTCGTCAACATTCAGACCACGGAGAAGATCGCCTACAATGTCCTGGCGACCGCCACGGGTCCCAGTGGTCACGCGTCCATTCCTCTTCCGGACAATGCCCTCGCCGCATTGGCACGAAGCGTGGCAAAGGTTCATGAATGGAAGGCGCGGGTTCGCCTCAACGAGACGACACGGTCGTATTTCTCGGGTTTGGCTCGCGTTGAACACGACCCAACGATGAAACAGGCAATGCAGGATGTGGGCTCTTCCCAGGATGCTGGTGTCCTCGCTCAGGCCGCAGAGACCCTATCGCGCGAGCCGCGTTACAACGCGATGCTCCGTGCTGGGGCGTCCCTGACCCTTTTGAACGGTGGCATTCGCAGCAACGTTATCCCTTCGCAAGGCACAGCGAATTTCAACGTGCGCGTCCTACCGGGCGAGGACATCCGCGAGACCGTAGCGGAGATGAGCCAGGTCGCGGGGGAAAGCCATGTCAACTTCGCGCTAAGCGGTGAGCCCCGGGGGTCGCCGCCGATATCTCCCACTACGACCGCCCTGTATGGAGCGTTGGCAGAGGCGGCTAGGGAAATGGCACCGGAAGTTATCGTCACGCCTTTCATGTCTACGGGAGCCACGGACGGTGCGGTGCTGCGTGCTAAGGGGATACCGACGTACGGCATCCTGCCCCTGCCGTTGGCAACAGAAGATGAACTTCGCATGCATGGCGACAATGAGCGTGTGCCAGTTGCAGCCCTCGGTTGGGGCGCTGAATATCTGTATCGAGTTTTGCTGATCGTGGCGAGCCGCTGAATTCAAAGGTAGAGTCGGGTGAGGATCCGAGAAGACATGGACGCCTGCCGAAGGGGATTCCTGCAAAAGGCTACGGGGAGTGTGGCGCTCGCTGCCTCGGCCCTCAGAAGGGCCCACATATCGATGTTGGTGCAGAATTCCGATCCAGCCCGAAACACGACACTTGGGTCTCTAGATTCGTTGCGCGCACAATTCCCCGGGCTTCAGAAACGCATTAACGGACATCCGTTGGTGTATCTCGACAGCGCGGCCACGACCCAGCGGCACCGCGCAGTGATCGACGCCGTCACCCACTACTACGTACAGGAGAATGCGAATCCGTCAAAATCTCTCCACACCCTCGCTCGTCGGTCCGCAACCATTTATGACCAGGCCCGGGACACAGTTGCGAGATTCTTGAACGCCCACGCAGCTGAAGAAATCGTGTGGACTCGCGGGACAACAGAAGCCATCAATCTCGTCGCTTCATCTTGGGGCAGCGCCAACCTCCGTCCCGGTGATGAGATTATCCTGACGGTGGCAGAGCACTATTCGAATCTGGTGCCCTGGCAACTTGCCGCCAGACGTGCCAATATCCGCGTACGAATCGTGGATGTAGAAGATGACGGCCGGCTGCGCCTCGATCAACTCGAAAAGCTTCTATCGGAGCGAACGAGGCTGGTTGCGTTTTCGCATGCCTCGAATGTGCTGGGTTTGATTAATCCCGTAAAGGAGTTTTCCGAACGAGCGCACCGCCTCGGCGCCCTGGTCCTTGTTGATGGCGCACAGTCCGCCCCGCATTTTCCCATTGACGTGCAGGAACTGGGATGCGATTTCTTCGCTTTCTCCGGACACAAGATTCTGGGACCGATGGGAATTGGCGTGCTGTGGGCGCGCCAGGCGATTTTGGAAGGCATGTGGCCTTATCAGGCCGGAAGCAACATGGCTCACGATGTCGAACTGGAGTCCACTTCGACTGCGTTTGCCAAAGCCTGTTTAAAATTCGAAGCGGGTACGCCGAATGTCCCCGGCGCGGTAGGCCTCGCTGCGGCCCTCGAGTTTGTGCAATCTTTGGACAGGAAGGCCCTGTGGGCTCGAGAGCAGGCGCTCACGCGATATGCGTTGTCCCGCTTGAGAGCAGTGAAAGGCCTGAGGATTCTCGGCCCCACGGAATCTAAAGATCGTATATCCGTTTTTTCCTTTGTAATGGAAAACGGGCAGCCTCTTGATGTCGTCAAAACTCTCGATGCGGCAGGCATAGCGGTTCGCGGCGGTGATCTCGCAGCCCTTCCCCTTTTGAAGCGGATGGGTGCCACAGCGGCGGTTCGTGCATCTTGTTACCTTTATACGACTGAAGAAGAGGTCGACCGATTGACTATCGAACTGAGCAAGATTGCTAGGTCCTCCTGATGGTCCGCGAACTACTTTCTCGGCCAACCGTCTTAGAACTTCTTCAAATACTAATTCAGACGCCATCGGTAAACCCATGCCTTGCTCCCGAACAGGGACAAGGAGAAGAAGCGATTGCGAAAGTTTCCCAAAAATGGCTCACCGAACATGGAATAAAGAGCTGGCTGGAAGAAGTCGCTTGCGGACGACCAAATGTTGTTGCCGAGATTGGTCCGGGCAAAGTTCCAACGCTCGTCTTCTGCGCACACCTCGACACGGTCGGTACAACGGGAATGACGATTCCGCCCTTTGAGCCGCGCGTGCAAGGAAATCGCGCCTATGGCCGCGGAAGCTACGACATGAAGGGCGGCGCAGCCGCCGTAATGTCGGCGGCCGTCGCACTCGGGCATGACGACTATCCGGGGCGAGTCTTGCTCGCTCTGGTCGCCGATGAAGAATACGCCAGCATCGGTGCCCAGGACTTTGTGAAACGCCACAAGGCAGACGCTTGTGTCCTCACTGAGCCCAGCGAAGGACGCCTCATTCTCAGCCATAAAGGTTTTGTGTGGGCAGAGATTGTAGCCAAAGGCCGCGCGGCGCACGGGAGCCGCTGGGACTTGGGTGTTAGTGCCATTGCCAAGATGGGGAGGATCATTGCCGCACTCGAACGCTTTGACCAGCAGGAGTTGCGCAGTAGAACTCACCCTTTGGTAGGTCCCGCCTCGCAACATTGCTCGCTGGTCCATGGAGGCTCTGGCCTTTCCACGTACGCCGAAGAATGCACCCTCAAGATCGAGCGCCGGACGGTTCCCGGCGAAACACCCGAGCAAGTTCTGAAGGAGTTGAAAGAGGTAATCCGATCGACAGGGGAGGATGCTCAGGTTCAACTGCTGCTGGACCGGCCCCCGCTAAGTTGCGACGCAAACGCCAAGATCGTCACTGCTCTGCGTGAAAGCATAACCTCCGTGACGGGACAAGCGCCAGAGATCTCCGGCGTGAGCTATTGGATGGATGCCGCTCTGTTCGCAGCAGCCGGCATTCCGACCGTGAATTACGGGCCAAGCGGTGCGGGGGCGCATGAGGCAGAGGAGTGGGTCAACCTGGATTCGGTTGTGACTTGCGCGCAGGTCCTCGTCAAAACGGCATGGAACTTCAGCAGGTGCTAGGAATTCAAGATGGAGGTGTTAGGAATGTAGGGCTAGCAATCCTCTGCGATCCACGAACTTCTGGATCGGCCGCCCAGGCCTAAGTGATAAACATCTGCCGGGGGAGAGCGAACAAAACTCAATCCAAGTCGCGTGTTCTCTCGGCTAACGCTTTGCTTTCAAACAGGCCTATTCTTTTGGGGCGCGGGGTCCCCGGTGGAGCGCATGAGGAGGTAACGTGAAACAGCAGGCAAACTCACTTCGACTGCGGACCTTGGCCGGAAAGCTGGCATTCCTTACTGGACTGGCTCTTTTCATCGTTGCGGTCACTAGGACGCAAGAGCGTTCCACTCCGAACTTCACCGTCAAGCCGCTTGCCCTGCCGGGTGCCAATGGGCTCGTCATGCTCGACTATTTCACTTACGACCACACGAGCCGACATCTTTGGGTTCCCGCAGCCAACACTGGCAGCGTGGACGTCATTGATGCCACGACGGATCAAATTAAACGGGTAGAGGGATTCTCCGTAGCGGAGGTGGAATTCAAGGGTAAGCTTCGATCCGTGGGTCCGTCATCGGTGGCTATTGGGGACGGTGTGGTTTACATCGGGAGCCGTGCCGACTCGAGAGTCTGCGCAGTTGACAGCTACAGCCTCCGGTTAGGCAAATGCTTTGCGTTCGCCCCCGCCTCGGCTGGACTAGCAGCCTCTCCCGATGCGCTGATCTACATTGCGGCAACACGCGAGGTGTGGGCAACCAGCGGGGCTCCCCCGATGGGCATCCCCGCCGCCGACCGTTCGATCCAGATCCTTTCCGCCGCCCAGCCCGCCGATCTGATTCGGGCTGGGAGAATTCCGCTGTCTGGCTCGGCCGAGGGCTACGCCGTAGACAATCTCCATGGTCGTTTCTACACGAACCTAGAAGAAACGGGCCAAACTGTAGCCATCGACGTCCGCAAGCGTACAGTTCTGTTCACCTGGCGTTCCTGTGCCGACCCTAGTGGGGTGTCTACGGACAGCAAGCGTGGCTTCGTGTTTGTTGCCTGCAACGACCATGTGATTATCCTGGATACTTCGCATGACGGGCGAGTGACCGGCTCGGTTCCCACAGGGGCTGGCGTCGACAACATTGACTACAATGAGGATTCTGGGCTGCTCTATGCTGCTGCGGGTGACGCTGCTCAGTTGACCATCGCCCGCGTTGACGACATGGGAAGACCTACCATTACGGCTTCAGTTCCAACCACACGAGGGGCGCGCAGCGTTGTCGCAGGACCTAAGGGATGTGCCTACCTGATCGATCCCCTCGGTGGACGTATCCTGAAGGTTGAAACTAAGTAGCTGGCAAGTTAACAGTAGTTGAGAGAAGCGCAACGAACGACGCGCTCAAGGCAGCATTCATTTGACGGCGAGTCATTATGGCCAGCCGAACTAGCCGACTGGTTCTTTGGGACACTATACACTTCTGTCTTCGGACTACGCGGGCTGGCAGCCAGGACAACTCTCCGGCAGCCACTGCCCTTCGGCGAGGTATTATCCCTTTCTATGGAACGGGCTTATCGGAAACTCAAATCGGCGACGGCGAGACAAACTCGTGCCTCTGCTTAGGTGGGATATGCGCGCACCCTGAGACCGAGCGCCAGAGGGAAGGCGAAATCATGTGTGTCACTTTCCGGCCTGCTTCTTCTGTTCTGGATTTTTGCCATACCGCTAGAAGATAGATGATCCGGTTCACCGGCGACACGTGGATATAGTAAGTCTCTGAGCCGCCTTCGACCTCAAAGAAGTCTTTTCGTTTGGGATCCGGCGTGACCTGGGCAACGCCCGCCAAAAGAAGGGCCAATGTTATAAGTGTTCCGGCGGAGTGATTCCGCAAATCCCGAATCTCGAACACCTCACCGAAGCTTACCTCGGCGGCGTTGGGAAGCAGTTCCTCGAATCTCTTGGGCGTAGCCACGATGTCATCCTCCTCTCTTCAATGGTTAAGTCGAATGAAAAGCGGCTAAATCGACATCTTCCGAAAGTAACATCGACGGACGCCGAGGATCGAAGTTAGCAAGTAGGATTGCTCTCTTTTGGCCTGCGTCCTGTGCATTCGCAAGGGCCACGGAGAGCCTGTAATCTGCTGAAATGTTTGGAATTAATGCCGTTCGGCCTGGTTGGCGTCGCATTGTATAGCAATAAGAGCCTTGCAAATCAATAACATAGAGTGCATCCGTGCTCAAAAGGGCGAAGCGATCAAGTCTCACAGCGCGCCCTGAGTCTCAAAGAGGAGACACCCTTGCTGAAAATCGCTCAGGCCAAGCCCGAATGAAAGTCGCTGCGGCACTCGCGCCGAATAACAAGATGCGCTGGCTGCAGCTGGGGACTCTATGCGAAACCGCTTTATCTTTTCAGTGCGGATGGCCGGTTGAGGAAGACGGTGAATTTCGCTGCGGCGCTTGCGGCCGAAGGCTGCGCCATGATGAAGCGCTTGCCGTCAGGGGAAACATACGAAACGACGACTCGTGCGCAATGTCACGCGCCGATGTTCGCTATTCCCCTGAGACCGGACACTTCATCGGAGGCCAGACACAAGCGATCCTTGACTTTCTACGCCGCCCGGCGCTCGTCTAAAGTCTCCCTCGGCTGCGAGGAATGTCACCACGTGGCGCTTTTGGATCGGGGGTGTGGCCTATTTGCTCAAGAGGTGTGTCGAACGCGGTCTAGAGTGCATTCAATTCCTCGCTTACCATGCTCCAGCCTGATGGTGGGCGAACTGTGATCGCGCGCACAGAAGCGGAGGGTTACTTTTGAATCTGACCGGCGCCGCGAATTTAAGCGTAGGAAGGCCAGGGATCTGGCCTCCCCGCGCGTGCAACCGAACTTAGTTATTCGGCTTGGTTGTCGTGCTGGTCCCAGAGCCTGAACCGCTAGTCGAGCCTCCCGCCGACGTACCGGTCGAGCTGGTTCCCTTCGTGCTGGTGCCTCCGGCCGTGCCGCTGCTGGTGCCACTGCTGCTGGTCCCAGCCGCGCCAGCCGACGTACCGGTCGAGCCGGTTCCCTTCGTGCTCGTGCCTCCGACCATGCCGCTGCTAGTTTTTTCCGTGGTACCGGTGCTAGTTGAGGTTGGCTTTGAGCTGTTACTGCCGCTCACACTGCCGGAAGTGCTATTGCTGTTGCTCGCGCCCGTTCCGGTCACGTTGACGTTCACGTCCACCTGCTGGGCTACGGTGACGAACGTTTGCGGATTCGAGGCCACATCTTGCTGCACACCTGGGTTCGAGTTTAGGTACTGTTTGAGCGCAGGATGCTGCTGGACGTATCTCTGGTCGTTAAGGCGATCAGGATTCTCGGAGACCTCTCGGGCGACGTTCCTGTGCTGTCCCATGAAATCATGGAAACTGTTGACGTGATCCCGATCAAAGCCACGGTAGCGGTCGAAATCGCCGCGGCGATCCTCGGCGTTGTCATATCGGTTTTCCGCATACATGAACGCGGACGGATTGGAGCTTATTGCTCCTGTGAGCTGAGAATGATCCTGAAGGAAATTCTGCAGCGCCGGATGGTTCTGGACGAATTGGCGATTGTCGATTAGCGATGGATTCTTACGGAGCTGCTCGGCAATCTCCGGATGGCGGTCCATAAAGTGATCGAATACGACCAGGTCACCATGGTTCACGCGATTCCGATCCCGATCGACATCACCGTTTTGGTCCTTATTCGAGGCATTCGCATCGCGATTTGCGCCGCCATTCTGATTGCGGTTGAAAGCGGTCGCATCGCGGTCACGATCCCGCGCGTTCGCGTCACGATTACCTCCGTTGTACGCGTCCCTATCGCGGTCGCGTAAGGACTCGCTTTGCCCAGCGCCCCCGGCGTCCTCACGCAAGTCGTACCGTTGTTCCGCATGCATGAAGGCGCTCGGGTTCGAAGCTATCGAGTCGCGAAGTTGCGAATGGTCCTGCAGGAATGTCTGCAGCGCAGGATGGCTCTGAACAAACTGACGATTGTCAATCAGCGACGGATTCTTGCGTAGCTGCTCGGCGATTTCCGGATGGCGGTCTATGAAGTGATCGAATACGACCAGGTCACCATGGTTCACGCGACTCCCATCCCGATCGACGTTGCCGTTCTGTCTCCGATTGAGGTCACGGCTTCGATCGCGGTCGAAAGTGGTGTCTTGCCGGCGACCGGAATCGTTGTCGGCGACGTTAGAGCCGCGTCGCGTATCGTCATCGCGTCCATTCGGTCCGCTGTCAAAGACCTGTTCGTCTTGCATGAAGGAGACCGGGTTCTGGGCGACCGTCTGGTCTAATTGTTGGTGCTGCTGCAAGAATCCCCTTAGATCAGGGTGTGACTGCAAGTAATCGTAGTTGCCGGCGAGCCAGGGCTTCGAGCGAAGCTGCTGTGCGATGTCTGGATGGCCATCTAGGAATCGATCGAATTCCGCCAAATCTCGCCTGTAGTCGGGTGAATCGAACCGCTCTTCCTGCTCTACGAACCCTACCGGGTTTTGGCTGATCGCTTGAGCGAGGCCTGGGTGTGCCTGTAAGTAGGCCTGCAGGTCGGGGTGCGCTTGCAGAAAATCGTCATCGGCCACGAGCCACGGCTTGCTGCGAAGCTGATCTGCCACCGGCGGATGGCTGTCTAGGAACCGATCAAGTTGCGCGAGATCCCTGCGCGCAGTCATGTCGAATTGAGCGGGCGTGTTTTCTTGAGCGGCGCTATTGCTATTGTTCTGAGCGGCGTTCTGTGCAATGGCAGGAACGCAGAGGCAGAACAACGGAGTTGCAGCAAGGATCATCGTTCGTAAACTCCTGTATTGCCACAGTCCGTTTCTCATCACGGGCCTCCTCGCTGGTTTGCTGTTTGGGGTCGGCGTAACGGCTGATTTGGTGGGCAACGAGGTAAGTGCAATGAGCGTGCCATTGCCTCACGAAAAAACGACATCTTGGGTGGATTCAAACATTTGCGCTGGGGCCTTTGGATTGAAGGGTCAAAATTTCACGGCAAATTCTATACGCTTGTGCAAAATAGCCATACAGAATCGCCCCGATCACTACTACCTTATGGCAGTACTGGAACATGAATAGGGAGAATGCAGTGATTTTGAGCGCCTGTTTTTCTCCTGAGGACCGAACAGCGACCCGATCCCACGCGACCCGTCACAGGCGATCGATCGTGTGCCGCAAGATGTGCGCGACACCCCAAGGCCACCACGTATTTCTTTTTTGAAAATTTTCAGTTCGCGGTCTGATTCCGGTCATCGAGGAAGGCAGCCTGACGCGTGCGCTATAAGCGACTACTCCAGCTTCGCGTACTCCGACCTTGCTTGTTTCAGGATAGGGATGTCGGGGTCGGCGCCTTTCCAGAGCGTCAAGAAATCCTGATAAGCAACTTTCGCTTTGTTCTTGTCGCCACTGATCATATAGGCTCGCCCAAGTTGGAGACGCGCCAGAGATCCCAAAATGTAGCTGTAGCGAAATGCAACCAGCTTCTGAAACTCAGCGATAGCCAGTAGACCCTCTCCATCCTTTAAGAATGCCTGCCCGCGCAGATAAACCGGGTATAGGGGCGGTTGCGTGTACAAAAAGGCTTCCGGACAAGCAGACTCGTAACCGGAAGTGGGCTCGAGCAGTTTCAACGCCTGCTTGCCATCTTCGTGGTTGACCGCCAGCATGGAGCGTATCGAAGGGAGCACGTAAACCTGCACGGTTGTATCCAGTGGAAACCCTTCGTTCAGCCCATCGGCGAGTTTGTTTGCCTCGCTGTCGTACCCTGCTCTCGCCAAGGCCATACCGGCCAACACTCGAACATCGCGGCCGGGTGCTATAGACAGGGCCTCATGGGCTTGCTGCGAGGCCCCGCGAGCATTTCCGACCTCGGCTTCGAGCAGCGCGGCGTAGGCTTGCCACAGTGCCGCGGTCTCTTTGGCACCATTTTTCTTGGCTGACTCCGTGGCCCGTCGCGAAAATTCTCGGGCTTTTGCGAGGCGGCCATAGTAGGCCTCAACGTCGGACTGCATGGTGAGCAGAATGTCTTCGAACCCTGGTTTTCCCATCGCCGCGTCGAAGTAACGCTGCATACCTGAAGTGTCCCCTTCCGCAAAGGCAAGCACGTACATAACTGATTCCGGAAAAAGGTTCTCAAGCTGCCGCGCTCTGCCTCGGTCGTACACAGCCTTGGCATCGTCTAACCGATTTAGGCACAGATAGTCAGCGATTAGCACGGAGGCGGTGATCCCATTGTCAGGGTTGAGGCTCAGTGACTCATGGCATGCGGTCGCCGACTTCTCCCAGCGGCCCAATTGGTAGAGAGTCAATCCCAGGTACGCGGGAGCTTCGGAGTCATTGGGATAGGCACGCGCATACTCAGTGAAAACCTGCGCCGCCTTCTCTAATTCTCCCGTGACGTTCAGGTAGTACGAGCCATCGATATTGAAGCGTTCTCTCTCACTCACTCGGTCGCGCAATTCGAAGGCCTTTTTATAATTCGGTAACGCGAGGCTGGGCTCTTCAAGATTCAAATAGCTTTGGCCAAGAGCAGCGTAGGCGCGAGCAAAGTTTGGATCGAGTTCCACCGCTCGTTGCAGGTATGGCAGTGCATTTTGGTCGCTCTGCTCCCGTGCTGTACGAATTCCTTGGGTGAATGCCTGAAGGGCCTCTAATGATGACGTGGTAGATTCGTCTAGCGGTTTATCGTGCGTCTCCACCGAGGCTAGCGATTCGCCCAGTTTACTGCGCAGCTTGTTGGCTACCTCGCTCAGCGTCTTGACTACACTTTCGCGACCTTCAGCCTCCATCTCTGCACTACCCAGGGAATCCCCCGTTCGGCAGTTAACTGCTTTCAGCCCGATTAGGTAGTGGCTGCCTAACTGGTCAATCGAGCCTGCCAGCAGGGCCTTGGAATTTGCCCGCTCACAAATCTCCTGTGCGGTCTCCGCAGTGATTCGCTCGCCAGGTCGACGGTTCATCAGTTTCAACGTTGCATCTACCTTTTGGTCGGATAGGACGTTCAGAAACGGTGATTGTTCCAGTTGAATGGCGAGTGCTCGCTTCAGTGTGTCGTCGAACAACGGGTCACCAGTGCGGTTGTCGAAGTCGGTGAGCACGAGGGTGTCCTGCTCGGTGAGTTTTGGCGGGCGGTGAAAATAGAAATAGCTGCCTGTGGCGAGGACTAAAACCGCCACGATGGGAACAATCAATTTCCATAACAGTCCGGGACTGTCTGAAGCTCCGCCTTTCGCGGCCACCGGCAACTCTGGTGATTCAGAATCCCGCTTCAGTCGCTGCAAATCCGCACGTATTTCAGCGGCGCTCTGATAGCGCAGTTGGCGGTCTTTCTCCAGCGCCTTCTTGATGATTTCATCCAGCTTCGACGGTAGCTCAGGGTTTAACCGTGCCACGGGAATGGGCGCTCGATTCAGAATTGCATCGTGAGTGATTGCAGTAGTGTTCCCCAGAAATGCCATCCGGCCAGTGGCCATCTCGTAGAGCACTGCACCAAAAGAAAACAAATCCGTCCCTGCATCAAGCTCCTCACCCCGAGCCTGTTCTGGCGACATGTACGCGATGGTTCCTACGGCCGTTCCGGGGCTCGTCAGCAATTCTTCCGCTGTGGCCGTCGGCATCGCAGAAATGCCCACTCCCTCTGCACCCGGTGAGAGTTTTGCCAGGCCGAAGTCCAGAATCTTCACATGGCCTCGCTCGGTGATGAAAATGTTCGCTGGCTTGATGTCCCGATGCACGATGCCTTTAGCGTGTGCCGTGGTCAGTGCATCCGCCATCTGCGTACCCAGATCGAGCAGCGCATCAATAGGCAGCGGCTTGCCGCCGATGCGCTGCCTTAGCGTTTGCCCTTCGAGCAATTCCATGGCAATGAAACGCTGGCCCTCGTGATCGCCAATTTCGTAGATCGTGCAAATGTTCGGATGATTGAGCGCGGCCGCTGCACGCGCCTCACGCAGGAATCGTTCGAGGGCTTGCTTGTCGTTCGAGAGTTCGCTCGGAAGAAACTTCAAGGCGACAGTGCGGCCGAGCGTGGTGTCATCGGCCTTGTAGACAACGCCCATACCGCCGCCACCCAGTTTCGCGATGATCCGGTAATGCGAGATGGTCTGGCCGATCATCGTCGCATCATTTTCCCGTGGGTATGAGTCCGTAGGGGGCCGAGTTTGGTGCCCGGCATCATTTCTTGAGCAGTGAGGGCCAGTTCAACACGACCGTAAATCGAGGGGGCGGCGCAGTCCCGCTCGTGGAGGGAGGCACTGCAAAGATGAACTTGCTGCCGTCGGAGCTTACGTCCCAAAAGGCCACTCTGCCCTGATACGTGCTGAACCCTTTGGACTTGAACAGGGGCTTGGGTACGCCCGACTGAAACACGGTGCTCCCGCTTACCTCCACAGACATCACCGTTCCATCCGGCGTTACGTAGAAAAGCTCTCTCCCATTGCCATTCCAGCGCGGGCTAAGCCCTCCTTGGGTCGATACTTGCCATTTTCCTCCGCCAGGCGGCGTGCCAGTCGGCGAGTTTGGATCGAACGGGCGCACATAGATTTCGTATCTGCCCGACTCGTGGGAGCAATACGCAACCCATAGCGGGCGTCCTTTGGGGCCGGGAGAGAAATGCAGGTCGTATCCGATTCCCTGCTGAACGAACACAAATGGTTTTCCAGCCATGCGTCCATTTGCATCCAGAGGTAGCACCCAAGCCGTCTCTTGCGACGCACTTGCCCCGTCAAACAAGAGAAAGTGCCCATCGCCAGACCAGCTAAGAGGGACAACGAGCCCGCTGTCAGACTTAAATACAAGCTCCTCGTCGCTGCCTCCATTGGAGAGCTTCTGGTACAGGTCATAGTGCTCGCTCCGATTGGAGCCGAATGCGACCCGATTGCCATCGGGGGACCAAGTAGGAAGGAAGTCGCTTGCGGAGTCAAAGGTGAACCGTGTGCTGATGCCTCGCACTAGGTCAGTCATCCAAAGATTTGCATTGCCCGATTGTGGGTCGGTTCGAGAGGCAACTACGCGCTTCCCGTCCGGCGAGAACGCCAGCCAGTTGTAGTCACCGAGCTCGCCGACCGTTCCCAAAGTCTTCCCTTGTCGGTCGAATATCGTGGGTTGACTCGTTCGCAACGACGTAGCACTGGAACCATAGACCAGCGTGCCACTGAGCGAGGCCGAAAAGCTATCCCACACGACTTGCTCGGCAACAAGAACTGGTTCTCCCGCCGTCTCCAGCTTCCGGAGATCGAAAGGCTGCGCCATCAGTGGGCCGGTAGCCAAGTTCGAGTTGATCCCGCTCACAAAAAGTAGGTAACCACGCTCCGGATCGTCAAACGAAGGGGCGTAAACGACACTACTGATAACGCCTGTTAGCAGTTTGCTGGGCATTTGTCCCGGCTTACTATCCAACGATCCGAGGTAAACGTCAGGGCTTCCCGGGCCATCAATCGAATACAGGAAATGCCTTCTATCAGGCAAAAGTGCGGGACCATAGAAGGTATCTCTGCCGCCAGGGCTTTCCACACCTGGCAAAGGAGAAGACACTCCGCCCCCTGCGGGAATCTGTCTTAAACCGGGCTGATCACCAATAACGATCTTGCCATCCGGGGTCCAGAATCCTCCATTAACAACACGCCCACCTAAATCACATAAGACCTGGGCTGGGCCTCCCTCCGTGTCAATTCTCTTGAGCTTGCCGCCCGTCGTGCCAAATGCGATATAACGGCTGTCGCGTGACCAGAAGGGAATCCCAACTGCTTCTTCGGTCCCTTCGATGGAATGCGCTTCGAGCGAGTCCATCCGGCGCAACCAGAGACGTGGACCGCTCCCTTGCGTGCTCCGCAACACCAGACGGGTTCCGTCGGGCGACAGAGCCCCTACGCCATTCACACTTGGGTTAGGGGCTGCGATCTCATAGCGTTGGACTGCAGCGGCAGGAGTGGGTTTTTCTCGGAAGTGAATAAGAGCAAGCGCCGAAAACGCGGCCATGAACACGATGGCCACGCCCGAAGTAAGCCACAGCGGCCACTGTTTGGCCATTGAAGTGGCTGGTGTTGGTTCTGGCGCTCCTGCGAGAACTTCATCGAGCGAGATACGCGCGTCACCGATGGCTTGCAGTCGCTGTTTCGGGTCCTTCTGCGAGCAGCGTTGCAAGAGAACGCGAACCGGCATCGGCGTTGCTGAAGGAAGCAGCTTCCAGTCCGGGTCTTCCTTAATGAGGGACGCAAGTGTGTCGGTCACCGTCTCGCCTGTGAATGCTTGCTTGCCCGTGAGCATTTCATACAGGACACATCCGAACGCCCAAATGTCCGCACGCCGGTCCACGGGTTTGGCCTTCGCTTGCTCCGGGGACATGTACGCTGCGGTGCCGAGCAGAACTCCCTGCTGAGTTGCCATCCGGCTAATTGTGGGAGATGTTGAGATGTCGATAGAGGACGGATCGCCTTCGAGCGCTTTAGCGAGGCCAAAATCGAGCACCTTCACCGTGTCGTCCGCGGCCATTTTTATGTTGGCAGGCTTCAGGTCCCGGTGAACGATTCCACGTTCGTGCGCGTATTCGAGCGCGTCGGCGATTTGTCGGGCGATACGGATAGCTTCGTCAACTGGAATCGGGGCTTGCTTGACGCGATCGGCGAGAGTCGGTCCTTCGACCAGCTGCATCACGAGCGCTCGAGTGCCACCCGAGTCTTCAAGACCGTAGATCGAAGCAATGTTCGGGTGATCGAGAGAGGCCAGGACCTTGGCTTCACGTTGGAATCGTGCCATGCGATCGGCGTCGCGGGCGAAGGCTTCAGGTAGGACCTTGATGGCTACGTCGCGCCCGAGTTTGGGATCACGGGCACGATAGACCTCGCCCATTCCGCCCACGCCAATAGCGCCTGTGATTTCGTAGGGGCCCAGGTGAGTGCCGGGCTGGATGGCCATAGGTCCCATCCCCTGTTAGTTGGAGTCTGCACAGTATAACGGAAGTGTAGTTACCACTTGCTGGGTTTCGACACGGTGCAGCGGCGAAGTACCTGAAGTGCAGAGCTAGGCCCCAGATTCTCACAGGTGTCAGGCCGAGTTGTCCGGCTCGGAGGATCGATGATGTCGGGGACACATATCTGCTTGTAGGCTGTTGGCGAGCGATCAGACGATCATGTCGATTGCAGGGCATGTCTCGCCCCGAGTGCTGGCCCCTATTCGCATGTCCGTCTCGAGGCCAAGCGGAAGGCTCTCGACGCACAGTCAACTTGTTCTGCGTGGGTCTCTGGTAGAGGGCTAGTAATTCTGACAGTGTAAAGAGCCTTGAGTCATCGATCACTATCAGCGGGGGGTGTCGACCCAGGAGTGAAACGGATGCCGGCCGTCAAACAAGCTGTATCCAGCCGCTCAAGAAACGGCAAGCAACCGCCCAAGAGGGAGCCTGTAACGCCAAGTTGGGTGGGACGTGTGCCCCTTCTCAAGCCGGGTCAGTATGCCGATGGGATGCCCATCCATTCACCCGAGTACATCTGTTGTAAGCTCATTCTCCGGCCCAACAGGTTTGTATCACGCGAGAGCTTTTTCGATTTTGGCAGAGTCCTCAGACGGCCCGCTAAAGAGCATGGCGCGAAGTACGCTGTTGCTGGTTTTGACGGCCGGGCGGTGAAGATCCGCGAAGTATTGTTTATTGATACCGAGGACTTCCGGCTATACAACAACGCTTTCATTCTGCGCCGCCGCATCCCTTACAAGGACGGCTTCCCCATTGGCGATCCGGAGATCGTCTTCAAGTTTCGCCACCCCGATTTGCAGGTTGCCGCCGAGACCGACGTCCGGCCGCATATCCTCGGCGACCATCGCGTCAAGTTCAAAGCGCAGGCCATGCCGCTCAAGGACAAGCTTGGCGGTATCCGTTTGCTGTATTCGCACAATGTCCAGTTTCTCCGGTCCGCGATCGGCATGGGCAAGGAAAACGTCTCCGACATGGACCAGTTGATCGATCTTCTCCCGGCTTTGGGCAAGATTCGCAAGGAACCCAGCGAGCGCATCAGGCTGGTCAGTAACACCATCGTTGAGGAGGTTTTGCAGGACATCGGCATGCTTGACTTTGGCGACGGCCTCACTTGTAAGGCCAACGTGGCTATCTGGCGCACTCGCGGCGAACATCGCCCTCTCATCGGCGAGTTCGCCTACCAGTTCTGTTTCAAAGACCGTGACCAGCTCAGCAAAGACGCTCTGCGCCGTACGGAAGCGTTTTTCATTAGCTTGCAATACTCAGCCGAGGACTACATAGCGTTGAATTGCACGAAAACAGCCACGGTGTACCGCCTGCTGGGCAATCCTCCTAAGTCACACGAATGATTACGTGGAGGACGGGTACGAATTAAGCGTGTGTGGGTCCAATGCTGTCCGGCATGGTCTGCCGTGTGAAAGGGTGTCAGCCGCAAAACCATGAGTGGACTTGCTGCAACAGCTTCAACTCGAGCAACCGCCGCGACTCCCACTTCGAGACCTGCGACGGTTCTGCAGGTTTTTTTGGAATTTCTGATCATCGGCGCCACCAGTTTTGGTGGCGGTGTGGTTGCTTATCTCCGAAATAGTCTGGTCAGTAAGCGTGCGTGGCTCGACGACAAAGGCTTCGTAGAGTTGCTCTCCATTAGTCAGTCTCTGCCGGGGCTGAACTCTACCAATATGGCCATCCTTATAGGAGACCGTCTGTGCGGCCTCGCTGGCGCGCTCGCCGGCATCGTAGGCATTTGCTTGCCGGGCGGACTCCTGATGTTCGCCGCAGGAATGGTTTATCACCAACACGGCGACCATGCACTCGTGACGGCTGCCCTCAAGGGAGTTGCCGCAGCCGCGGTTGGACTCATCCTCGCCACAGTAGTGCAACTCGGGAAAAAATCGCTGGAACACGCTGCGGATGCGGTCTTCGTAGTGGCAACGGTGCTTGGAGTTAACCGGCTGCATCAATCAGTACTGACCGTGCTCGTGATGGTGGGTCTCATCGCCACGTTCTGGTACAGACCACGCAAAACGCAGAACGGAGCCAACCGATGAAGGAGATCCCTGCCTTGATCCGTGTCTTTGCCTACCTGTCCCTTTTGACCGTCGGCGGCGGGATGGCGGCCTTCCCCGAAATGAAGATTCTTACTGTGCAGGTACACCACTGGGTCACCTTCCCGCAACTCGTCCACATATACAGCGTCGGTCAGATGGCTCCTGGACCGAACATGATGATGATCGTTTCGATCGGTGACTGGGCTGCTGGCGTCTTGGGGGCTATCGTGGTCGTAATCGCCTTTTTCGGGCCCACCTCATTATTGACGCTGATCATCGGACGACTATGGAAACGCCTGGAGAGATGGCCCTGGCGCAAATCCATCCAGGAAGGCCTGGCACCCGTCTCGATTGGTCTGTTATTGGCGGGCTGCTTCACGTTTGCCCGGGGCGCAGTAACCGGTCTCGATACCGCCACTATAGCAGTTGGGACGCTGCTGATTTTGCTTAAATACAAGATCAATCCAGCGCTCCTGGTCTTGGCAGCGGCAATTATCGGGGCATTGTCATTCTAGAGGCACACGCTTTCAGGGAGTTCGAGCAACATACGCAATGATTCTTCATTGTGTAGGGTCCTTTGCTTGATTCGATGTTTGGCGATTCGGCTCCCCGGGGCTTCATCATTCCTTTGGTTTAGCTTGTTTCTTCAAAATATCGGTGCATTCTTTGCGTCGCTTCTTACGCCTGTGTTGCCAGATCTTTCTCTGTTTCCACAAATCGCTGCGGACATGCACCGCCCCAGGAGGACAGGCATTAAGACATGGGGCGCTCGACGAGCTAAGTGGAAAGGGTCCGAGTATATAGCACAAACAGCGCCACAAAACCACAGCTGCGACCGGTGCCATTCCCTCAAGTTATTGAAAAGAACGGCGGGGACGACGAGACTCGAACTCGCGACCTCTGCCGTGACAGGAACGAAAATGAAGTGGCACATGAGGGCACAGAGGGGCACATAGTCGACCTTAACAATTCGGCAAAACAGTGATGCGGGCCGAGTTGCAACGACCGCACGGCTAGAAACGCATTATGGTTTTGTTACCTGTAGGTAACTTTTCTGCGTTTTGTTACCCCTGTGCTCTAATGTGGACGTGGGGAAGCCCGTTCTATCAGGACTTAGGATTACTTCCGAATTGCCGACGATCCACGAACAGGCTTTGATTGTTGGCAGAACAGTTGCTAATGGCACAAAAGATTTGCCAGTAGCAGAACGGCGGAGATAGACTCAACGCCAAAGACAAGGGCGAAAGCCCTGACCGGACCTTTAGGCGGGGGGTACGAGCAGTGAGCGTGCTCCTGAGCGACACATGGCGGGTATGCGTACTGGGTATTGTCCTCTCCCATGTCGTCCTGCCCTCCAGCGCAGGTGATCAGGCAACGAAGCAATCAACTCGGCATATTCCGGTCGTCGAAGACTTAGTCCAACTGCTGCAGGCGCGACCAGACTTGCGTGCGGCGCTCGAAAGCGCGATTCGGACCGCCGACCTCAACGGCCTTCGGGACATGGACTCGTTCCTGACCTATCTGGATGGTTGGGTCACGTTCGTCCCCACCGAACACGAGTTGCCCACGGCGCTGAAGATCTACTACATCGTCGACCAAGCACCGGGGGATCAACTGAACCGCGATAAGAGTTTCAGTGCCTGGATGAAGAAGCTTGTCGAGGCCTGGGGCCAGTTCCTGGATACGTCCGCGTCCGCGTCGGGCATCCCCTCGTTCGTGGCACGACCGAACTACAACATCGGCGATTACTTCGTGGAACCGAGTGGCTGGCTGACCTTCAACCAGTTCTTTGCACGTGAGGTGAAGCCCGGCAAGCGGCCGATCGCAGAACCCCACAACGACCGGGTGATTGTGTCGCCGGCCGACGCCACATTCGCAGGCAAGTGGCAAATCGACGCGAACTCGAAGGTCACGGTCAAGGGCATTACCTGGCTGCTCGCCCAGCTACTGGACGGCGGCCCCTATCAGAATGCGTTCGAAGGCGGCATCTTCGCGCACATGTTCCTTCGCCCCGACGACTACCACCGTTACCACGTGCCCGTCGCGGGTGAGATCAAGGAAGTGCGCAACATCCATGGCCGAGTGTACATGGACGTGGCTCGGCGACCGGACGGCACTCTCTACGGGATCGACGGTGAGACCTACCAGATCGACCAAGAACGAGGATTGATCGTCATCGATTCACCCGAGGTGGGGCTCGTGGCCGTGCTACCGGTGGGGATGTGCTTCGTTTCCTCGGTCAACCTGACGCCCGAGGTTGGCGCCAGGCTGCAGAAGGGCGATGAGTTCGGTTTCTTTCTCTTCGGCGGCTCTGACATCGTGATGCTTTTCCAGAATAAGAACGTCGTGATCGACGCTGAGGTTGGGAAAAAGTATCTGCAAGGACAGCGTATAGGCGAGATCCGCTAACTTCCTACTCTTCCGCGGCGGGTCACGAGCAACCCTTACCCTATCTCCTTAGGGAAGGGTTGCCGACAATACGTCCGGAATGTGAACTCGGCTTGGGGTGCACTACTCCAGCCGCTCTGCCCTCTTCTCGGCGCTCCACACATTTCAAGCCTTTGGGAATTCTGAAAAGCCCCCAACAACGGCTTGCGGCGCGCCCTCGCGGTCGAGTGACCTCAACGGTCAGGGCGGCCCGCCTTGCAAGGGGAGAAGGATTAAACGTCGTATAATCTCGTGCGCGCAACTGGGGAGCAGAACATATGAACGTACAAGAACAAATCAAAAAGTATATTACCAGCCAACCGGAGCCAAAACGCAGTGACATGCGAGAGTTGCATCGGCTCACACTTCAAGCGTCACCAGAATGCAAATTATGGTTCTTCGATGGTAAAGACAGCAAAAATCATACTGTTTCCAATCCTACGATAGGATATGGATTTCACACAATAAAACATGCCAATGGAAAAAGTAGAGAATTTTCTCAAATCGGTGTGAGCGGAAACAAAACCGGAATCTCTGTCTATATTCTTGGTCTCAAAGATAAGAAGTACTTAGCCAAAACGTATGAAAAAAAACTAGGCAAGGTGAGCGTGACCGGATATTGCATTCGGTTTAAAGCCCTAAAGGATATAAACATCGATACGCTTGAAGCGGCAATACGACATGGGCTTGCAGCTCAGAATGAAAAAGGCAAGCTGATGAAATAATTGCACTGTTAAAGGCAAGCAGATATCGATGTAAAGACGTTCCAGTATCCGACCCCCTACAGCCCTGACCCGCGCCACAAAGCCATTCTCTATAAAACGGGTCACCCGCAATGGTCGTGCGGCTCTCTGTCAGCGCTCCTTGCCTTTCTCTGCTTGCCGTTGGCCACTGCGGAGTACCACGTCCCTGGCTTTAGGCTCGTCGCGTCGCTCTGCGGGGCGGCGAAGTGAGAGAAGCAAAGTCCTTCAGAGAGACCTCTCCTAAACGAAAGCTTTATCGTCATTCCCCTTTCTGGGACACGAAATCCACTAATGCCCAATAGATTCCTCCTCTGTCTCCGAATAACCTTAGGTCCATCGGAGATTCGAAGTGGCAAGGAATCTGATCTCGGTCATTGACGACGATAAGTCGGTCCGCAGGACCACAACCCTGCTCATCCAGTCTTTTGGATTTAAGGCGGCAGCTTTTGAGTCTTCAGAGAGCTTTCTTGGCGCCGGGGATCTGGACAACACGGCATGCCTTATCGTCGACGTACAGATGCCCGGGATGAATGGGCTGGGCCTGCAAAGTCAGCTTGCTGCCGCGGGCTGTCGTATTCCTATCATTTTCATCACGGCTTTCGACGACAAAGAAGCGCGTCGGCGAGCCATGCAAGCTGGCGCTGTCGCATTTCTGGGAAAGCCTTTTAGCGACGAGCAGTTACTCGAATGTATTCGTTCGGCATTAGGTGACACGAACGGAGAGGCTACAGTGACAAAGAACCTCGTCTCTACCATTGATGATGAGGAGTCGGTTCGCAGGACCACAACCCTGCTCATCCAGTCTTTTGGATTTAAAGCGGCAGCTTTTGAATCTGCAGAGAGCTTTCTTGGCTCCGTGGACCTGGACAACACGGCATGTCTTATCGTCGACGTACGGATGCCCGGGATGAATGGGCTGGACTTGCGGAGTCGGCTTGCTGCCGCGGGCTGTCGTATTCCTATCATTTTCATCACGGCTTTCGACGACAAAGAAGTGCGTCGGCGAGCCATGCAAGCTGGCGCTGTCGCATTTCTGGGAAAGCCTTTTAGCGACGAGCAGTTACTTCACACAATTCGTTCAGCACTAGACCACGAGAATACGGGAACATAATCATGGACCGCTGAAGTGCACGGTGAGTTCTGCGTTTGTTGGCCTGATGCTTGTCGGTTTGAGGAAGTTATTCGGGGTCTGTTATGGACAAAGTTGCTAGGCGCTGGCTAATCGAAGATGATTGCGCTGAGGACCCATTTGAAGAAATCATAGGCAGCAGCGCGGCGCTCAAGTTCGTGCTCGCTGAAGTGCAGCGAGTGGCACCGACCGACTCCACCGTAGTGGTCCTCGGAGAGACAGGAACGGGGAAAGAGTGTATCGCGCGGGCGATTCACAAGGCCATACCCGGCGCGATCGTCCCTTCATCAAAGTGAATTGCGCGGCGATTCCCTTCGACCTGTTAGAAAGCGAACTGTTTGGACATGAGAAGGGTGCTTTCACCGGAGCATTCGCGCAAAAGACGGGCCGTTTTGAAATGGCGGATACGGGCACGTTGTTTCTCGATGAAATCGGGGATATTCCGCTGGCTTTGCAGCCGAAGTTGCTGCGCGTGCTGCAAGAGAAAGAGTTCGAACGTCTTGGAGGCGGCCGGGCCCACCGCATAGATATCCGGCTGGTCGCCGCAACGGTCTACGGTCCACGGGTAATCCCTCTTTCTCAAAAAGGCTTCGATAAAGCGGCGCCTGGCGAATGAGTGTAGCTCGTTTTCCGGACACCGCTCGAGATAGTAGATTCCGCCGGCCGCCTTCGCGGCGTGGCTGGTGAGGATTAGCGGCACAAACCCAGACTGGCGGAACGCGCGTTTAGCGATGGCGCTCGCGCTTAACACGACCATGCGCGGCGGCGAGATCCGCAATCTCCAGCTCCGGGATGTTGACTGGACGGAACGAACGGTGCGGGTCCGACAAGGGAAGACGCAAGACAGTAGCGTTTTCGCTCTGTGACAAAAGGATGCGGCCGCAATCGTCCAGCTTAGTGCAGTGACACCGCATGCTTTTCTTCAAAAGCTTCTGCATGCTCTTCAAGCGAGTAATCAAGAGATCCATCTCGCGGTACTTCTTTCGGGCTAGCTGTCGCCATCGCGCTGAAGCTGGAGCGGTTTTCCGGAAGCCATGAAACAGTAGCTTGATCTCTGCGATTGTGAAGCCTGCCTTTCGGGCGAATTCGATGACGGCCAACTGTAGCTCTGCGTCGGGTGCAAAATGTCTTTGCCCATTTTGTCGGGCAGCCAGGGGAAGAACTCCGGCCTTTTCATAAAATCGAATGGCCGAGGTGCGAATTCCAGCTTTGCGTGCAACTTCGCCGATCTTCATCTTGGGAAGGAAAACAACGCTTGACTTAAAGTGCGCTTTAAGAATTAGCATTTTCCCAGTGTGTATGCAACTTTTTTCGAGAAGGGAGAGAACATGCAAACTCTATCGTTCCAACAATTACCCTTGACAGTCAAAATAGCCAGTTGGGTTGCTTTTAACAATGCTTGGTGGTCTATCGAAGAGTTCGTCATCGACCGCCGTGGATTGTGGAGGTACATGCCCTACTATCGGGTTGCGAATCCTTGTATTTGGGATCTTGCGGTTGCCTTAATCGTCGGCCTCGCGATTTGGCGGGCCTCTCGCCGAAGCAGCACTCATCCCACATGAACGCTCGGGTTGGATGGTCAACGATTGCCAAAGATCCCCAGAAAGGAGGCCGCGCCGTGCCACAGGTCTCGGCTCAAGAGTTCGAACGATTGCCGCTGCGGGTTCACGCGTTTCTTGCTGGAGTGCCGCTTCACGACGTCTGGGCTGTCAATCTGCCGCGTTGGCGCGCCGGAGTCACGCTCGATGAGTTCTTGCGGGTGGCATGTAAAGGTCCATTCAACCTGTCCCCGGCCGCACGCTTGCTGCTCGGTATGCGCCTTTTCGTTGGACGGCTCTTCGGCTGGGATCGCGAATCGGCCGCGTCTACAGGCGAAAGCTTCGCCACTCGCCTGACGGCCGCCGATTGCGCGAGGTCGCTCGTGGCACCGGGCACACAAGATGGACTCTTCCGCGTCGTCTACCGGTTCGAAAACGAGCAGCTCCTGGAGGTGATCAATCGTACAGCCCACGCCGCGGCCCTGAGCGCCCTGGTCGAGACAGAAAGTGCGTATCGTTTTTATTTCGGCGTTTATGTCCGCAGCGTAGGCCGCTTGACTCCGCTTTACATGGCCCTGATCGACCCCTTTCGAAGGCTTGTCGTCTATCCCTCACTGTTGCGTAGTGTCCGCGTTAGATGGAATCAATCATTCGGTA
>Ga0306920_100000498_pt1 | contig 45737 bp, 39 predicted proteins | sample flu12Cox44000170_FD_204666 | JGI IMG/M metagenome (GOLD analysis project Ga0306920, IMG submission 204666) | Lab enrichment of tropical soil microbial communities from Luquillo Experimental Forest, Puerto Rico - flux4day.12C.oxic.44.000.170 (v2)... | ecosystem: Environmental > Terrestrial >... | reverse complement strand
GATTCTTCTTCGCCAGCGTCATCGTGATCGCCGCCGTCAACGACGTCTTCCCGTGATCCACGTGGCCGATCGTCCCAACGTTCACGTGCGGCTTCGAACGATCAAACTTCTCCTTCGCCATCGCTGCGACTCCTTAAGCGCGGTTCTAGCGCCTCGTCGTTCCGGTGACCCGGGCCACCACCTCGTCCGCAATCGTCCGAGGAACCTCGTCGTAGTGCGAGAAATGCATCGTGTAGTTGCCGCGCCCCTGCGTGCGGCTCCTCAGGTCGGTCGCGTATCCGAACAGCTCGGCGAGCGGGGCCGCGGCCTGGATGACCGACAGCCCCGGCCGGGACTCCATCGCCGCCACCCGCCCGCGCCGCGCCGACAGGTCGCCGATGACGTCACCCATCGATTCCTCCGGCACGACGACCTCGAGCTTCATCACCGGCTCGAGCAGGACCGTGCCCGCGGCCCGGCAGGCGTCCTTGAACGCCATCGACGACGCGATCTTGAACGCCATCTCGGACGAGTCGACCTCGTGGTACGACCCGTCGTAAAGCGTCACCTTCACGTCGCGCATCGCATAGCCAGCGAGGATGCCGCTCTCCATGGCCTCGGCGAACCCCGCCTCGCAGGCCGAGATGAATTCCTTGGGGATCGCGCCGCCAGTGACCGCGTTCTCGAAGACGAAACCGCGGTCGGTGCCCGCCGGCGCGATGCGGATCTTGACGTGCCCGTACTGGCCGCGGCCCCCGGTCTGGCGGATGAAGCGTCCCTCCGCCGCGGCCTCGCCGCGGATGGTCTCGCGGTAGGAGACCTGCGGGCGCCCGACGTTGGCCAGGACCCCGAACTCGCGCAGCAGGCGGTCGACGAGGACCTCGAGGTGGAGCTCGCCCATGCCCGCGATCAGCGTTTGCCCCGTCTCCGGATCGGCGTGCACGCGGAACGTCGGATCCTCCTGCACGAGCTTCGAGAGGCCCGCCGCGAGCTTGTCCTGGTCGGCCTTCGTCTTGGGCTCGATCGCCAGGCGGATGACCGGCTCCGGGAACTCCATCCGCTCGAGCAGGATCGGCGCGCGCTCGTCGCAGATCGTGTCTCCGGTCTGCGCGTTCTTGAGCCCGACGATGGCGGCGATGTCCCCGGCCCACACCGCGTCGATCTCCTCCCGCTTGTTCGCGTGCATCTTGAGGAGCCGGCCGACGCGCGTCGTCTGGCGCCGCGCGGGGTTGTAGACGTGGTCGCCGGATTCGAGACGCCCGGAGTAGACCCGGACGAAGGCGAGATGCCCGACGAACGGGTCGGTCATGATCTTGAACACGAGGCCGGAGAACGGCTCGGCGTCGTCGGCCCGGCGGAACGCGGCCTCGCCGGTCGCGGGATCGGTCCCCTCCGTGGGCGGGATGTCGAGCGGCGACGGGAGGTAGCGCACCACAGCGTCGAGCAGGGGCTGCACCCCCTTGTTGCGGAACGCCGAGCCGCACAGCACCGGGACGAACTTGAGACCGCAGGTCCCCTTGCGGATCGCGCCGTGTAGCCGCTCGGGGCTGATGGGACGGCCCGACAGGTAGACCTCGAGCAGCTCGTCGTCGCACTCGCACGCCGCCTCGACGACGCGGTCGTGCGCCGCCCGCGCCGCCGCCGCGTGCTCGTCCGGGATCGGCTCCGTGCGGTAGTCCGCGCCCGCGGACTCGTCGTCCCACACGATCGCGCGCATCCCGACGACGTCCAGGCAGCCGCGATAGGCATCCTCGGCGCCGAGCGGCAGCATGACCGGAACCGGGCGCGCGTGGAGACGCGTGGCGATCATGTCGACGACGCGCGAAAAATCGGCGCCGACGCGGTCCATCTTGTTGACGAAGGCCAGGCGCGGGACGCGGTACTTGTCCGCCTGGCGCCAGACCGCCTCCGACTGCGGCTCGACGCCGCCCACCGCGCAGAACACGGCGATCGCGCCGTCGAGCACGCGCAGGGAGCGCTCGACCTCCGCCGTGAAGTCGACGTGGCCGGGCGTGTCGATGATGTTGATGCGGTGGTCGTCCCAGAAGCAGGACGTGGCGGCCGACGTGATCGTGATCCCGCGCTCCTGCTCCTGGACCATCCAGTCCATGGTCGCGGTCCCGTCGTGCACCTCACCCATCTTGTGGGTGATCCCCGTGTAGAAGAGGACCCGCTCGGTCGTCGTCGTCTTACCGGCATCGATGTGGGCCATGATGCCGATATTCCGAGTCCTCGAAAGGGGTGCCGGACGCGTCACGTCAAAGATCCATGCGCCCCCGGGTCGCCCCGGGTCGCCTTGCTTGATCGGAGGCCAGCGCTCGCGCGCGAGCCGCCGACGATTACCGGACCGCTACCACCTGTAATGCGCGAAGGCCTTGTTCGCCTCCGCCATCTTGTGCGTGTCTTCCTTCTTCTTGAACGCCCCACCGCGCAGCGCCGAGGCGTCCAGGATCTCGTTGGCGAGCTTCTCCTGCATCGACTTCTCGGCGCGCTCGCGGGCGAACGAGATCAGCCAGCGGACCGCGAGCGCGTTCCTTCGCTCCGGCCGCACCTCGATCGGGACCTGGTAGTTCGAGCCACCGACGCGGCGCGACTTGACCTCGAGCATCGGCTTCACGTTGTCCACGGCCTTGCGGAAGATCTTGACCGGGTCGTCCTTGCCGCGGTCCTGGACGAGGCCCATGGCCCCGTAGAAGATCGACTCCGCGGTGGACTTCTTGCCGTGGGACATCAGGCAGTTGATGAAGCGCGTGACCAGCGGAGACTGGTAGACAGGATCCGGGAGAATCTCGCGCCGGGGAACGAATCCGCGTCTGGGCATCGCTGACCTCTAGGCCTTCGGCCGCTTGGCGCCGTACTTCGATCGACTCTGGCGGCGGCCGTCGACCCCCATCGCGTCGAGCGTTCCGCGAATGACGTGATAGCGCACTCCGGGGAGGTCCTTCACGCGGCCCCCGCGGATCATCACGATCGAGTGCTCCTGGAGATTGTGGCCGACCCCCGGGATGTACGTCGTGACCTCGATGCCGTTGGTGAGCCGGACGCGCGCCACCTTGCGGAGGGCGGAGTTCGGCTTCTTCGGCGTCGAGGTGTACACGCGCGTGCAGACGCCCCGCTTCTGCGGGCAGCGCACGAGCGCCGGGCTCTTCGTCCGCGAGCGCTGCTGCTCGCGCGAGATGCGGATCAACTGAGAAACGGTCGGCACGAAACTCTCCCCACCCGGAATTCCGGGCGAAAATCTCCGGGATCCTATCAGAGCGACGCGAGCGGGGTCAAGCCCGCTCCGGCGCACCGGCCCGGCTGGCGGTCCGCTACGCGGACTTCCCGGTCCCGGGCTCCGTCCCGCCCCCTCCGGAGGCCGCGGCGGCCGCCGCCCGCAGCATCTCCGAGAAGCGGTCGGTGTCGAGATCGACCTCGGCCTCCGGGACCTCCTCCCCGACTTCCTCCTCGACCGGCGGCGGACCGTCCGGCGCGATCTGGATCCCCGAATAGGTGTCCATTCCGGTCCCCGCCGGGATGAGCCGCCCCATGATCACGTTCTCCTTCAGGCCGCGGAGGTGATCCACCTTGCCGGAGATCGACGCCTCGGTCAGGACGCGCGTCGTCTCCTGGAAGGAGGCCGCCGAGATGAACGAGTCCGTCGACAGCGAGGCCTTCGTGATCCCGAGGAGCAGCGGCCGGCCGCGGGCCGGGGCGCCGCCGGAGGCGAGCACGCGCTCGTTCTCCTCGACGAACCGGAACCGGTCGACCTGCTCGTCCACGATGAACTCGGTGTCGCCCACGTCCTCCACCTTGATCCACCGCATCATCTGCCGGATGATCGTCTCGATGTGCTTGTCGTTGATGTTGACGCCCTGGAGGCGGTAGACCTCCTGGATCCCGTCGAGAAGGTATTTCTGCAGCTCGCGCTCCCCGAGGATCTCGAGGATCTTGTGCGGGTCCTTCGGGCCGTCGGTGAACGCGTCTCCGGCCTTGACGCGCTCCCCCTCCTGGACGTTGACGTGGAGCCCCTTCGGGATGGAGTACTCACGCTCCTCCCCGTCGTCGGTCCGGATGACGATCTTCCGGGAGCCCTTGACGACCTCGCCGTAGTGCACGGTGCCGTCGACCTCGGCCATCACCGCCGGATCCTTGGGGTGCCGCGCCTCGAACAGGTCGACGACGCGGGGCAGGCCGCCGGTGATGTCCTTCGTCTTGGTGGTCGCGCGGGGGATCTTCGAGAGGACGTCCCCTTCCTGGAGCGGCTCGCCGTCCCGCACCATGAGGATCGCGTGGACCGGCATGAGGATCTTCCGGGTCGCGTGCCCCTTCGCGTCGAGGACGAGGAGCTGCGGATGCTTCTTCTCGTCCTGGGACTGGACGATGACCTGGCGGGAGAAGCCGGTCACCTCGTCGACCTCCTCCTGCATGGTGACGCCCGCCTCGATGTCCTGGAACTTCACGGTCCCGGGCACGTCGGTGAGGATCGCGTAGGTGTAGGGGTCCCACTCGGCGAGCTTCGTTCCGCCCTCGACACCGTCCCCGTCCTTGACCTCGAGCACCGCGCCGTAGACGACCGTGTAGCGCTCGCGCTCGCGGCCGTCGCGGTCCTGGATCACGAGCGCGCCGTTCCGGTTGATCGCCACCGGCTTGCCGTTCCGGTTCACGACGAACTTGATGTTCTGGTAGCGGACCGTGCCGGCGTTCCGGCTCTCGATCGAGGACTGCTCCTCGATGCGCGCCGTGCCGCCGATGTGGAAGGTCCGCATCGTCAGCTGCGTGCCAGGCTCGCCGATAGACTGCGCCGCGATCACGCCGACCGCCTCGCCGCGCTGGACAGGGCCGCCGGTCGCGAGGTTACGGCCGTAGCAGCGCACGCAGACGCCCCGCTTGCACTCGCAGGTGAGCACGGAGCGGATGCGGACGGACTCGATGCCGGCGTCCTGCACGGCGGTGGCGAGGTCCTCGTCGACCAGCTCGTTCCGGGGCACGATGATCTGCCCGGTGAGCGGATCCTTCACGTCCTCGAGCGCCACGCGACCCACGATCCGGTCGCGGAGCTCCTCGATGATCTCGCCGCCTTCCTCGATGCGCGTGACCTCGATGCCCTCGATCGTCCCGCAGTCGTCGTCGGTGATGATCACGTCCTGTGAGACGTCGACGAGGCGGCGGGTGAGGTAGCCGGAGTTCGCGGTCTTGAGCGCGGTGTCCGCCAGGCCCTTGCGCGCGCCGTGCGTCGAGATGAAGTACTGCAGCACGTTCAGGCCCTCGCGGAAGTTCGCCGTGATCGGGGTTTCGATGATCTCGCCGGAGGGCTTGGCCATCAGGCCGCGCATCCCGGCGAGCTGCCGCATCTGCTGCTTGCTGCCGCGCGCGCCCGAGTCCGCCATCATCAGGATCGGGTTGAACTCGCGCCGCTCGCGCTCGATCCGGTTCATCTCGCGGAACATCGCCTCCGAGACGCGCTCGGTGGCCTCCGACCAGATCGCGATGACCTTGTTGTACCGCTCGCCGTTGGTGATCACGCCGTCGAGGTACTGCTGCTCGACGTCGATCTGGTCGGCGCGCGCCTTCTCGACGATCTGCGCCTTCTCGGGAGGCACCACCATGTCGTCGACCCCGATGGACACGCCCGCGCGGGTGGCGAACATGAAGCCGAGGTCCTTGAGGGCGTCGACCAGCTCGACGGTCTGGTTGATCCCGTTCCGCAGGTAGCAGTAGTGGACGAGGGACTGCAGCCCCTTCTTCTTGAGGAGGCCGTTGATGTAGGGGAGCGTCTCCGGCATGTGGTCGTTGAAGATCACGCGGCCCACCGTGGTGTGGAGCCGGTAGTTCTCGACGGTCTGCTCGGGCGCGCGCGCGACGTTCTCGCGCTCCTTGGGCGGCAGGGTCGCGAGGTCGATCAGGCGCCCGGAGTAGCGCAGCACGATTCGGGTGAGCGTCTCCACCTCGCCCGCCTGGTAGGCGAGGATCACGTCCTCCGGCGAGCCGAACACACGGCCGTCCCCCTTCGTGCCGGCGCTCTCCTGCGTGAGGTAGTAGCACCCCAGCACGATGTCCTGCGACGGGTTGACGATCGGCAGGCCGTTCGCGGGAGAGAGCACGTTCTGCGTGGACATCATCAGAACCTGCGCCTCGATCTGGGCCTTCGCCGAGAGCGGCACGTGGACCGCCATCTGGTCGCCGTCGAAGTCCGCGTTGAAGGCCGTGCAGACGAGCGGGTGGATCTTGATCGCCTTGCCCTCGACGAGCACGGGCTCGAACGCCTGGATGCCGAGCCGGTGCAGGGTCGGCGCGCGGTTCAGGAGCACGGGGTGCTCCTGGATGACCTCCTCGAGATAGTCCCACACCTCGGGACGCTCGAGCTCGACCATCTCCTTGGCCGCCTTGATCGTGGAGACGAGGCCCTCCCGCTCGAGCTTGTTGTAGATGAACGGCTTGAACAGCTCGAGGGCCATCTTCTTCGGGAGCCCGCACTGGTGAAGCTTGAGCTCGGGCCCCACGACGATGACCGAGCGGCCCGAGTAGTCGACGCGCTTGCCGAGGAGATTCTGGCGGAACCGCCCCTGCTTCCCCTTGAGCGTGTCGGAGAGCGATTTGAGCGGCCGGTTGTTCGAGCCGCGCAGGATGCGCCCGCGCCGCCCGTTGTCGAACAGCGCGTCCACCGCCTCCTGGAGCATCCGCTTCTCGTTGCGGACGATCACGTCGGGCGCCTTGAGGTCGAGAAGCTTCTTGAGGCGGTTGTTCCGGTTGATCACGCGCCGGTAGAGGTCGTTGAGGTCGGAGGTCGCGAACCGGCCGCCGTCGAGCGGCACCAGGGGCCGCAGCTCCGGCGGGATCACGGGGATGACGTCCAGGATCATCCACTCGGGCCGGTTGCCGCTCTTGCGGAACGCGTCGACGACCTTCAGTCGCTTGGCGTACTTCAAGCGCTTCTGCATCGACGTCTCGTTCCGCATCTTGTCGCGCATCTCGCGCGCGAGGTGGTCGACGTCGACGCGCGCGAGGATCTCCTTGATCGCCTCGGCGCCCATGCCGGCCGTGAACTGGTCGGCGTACTGCTCCTGGAGCTCGCGGTACTGGTCCTCCGTGAGCATCTGCCGCTCCTCGATCCCGGGGACGTCCCCCGGATCGATGACGACGTACGCCTCGAAGTAGAGGACGCGCTCGAGCTCGCGCAGCGACATGTCGAGCAGGTGGCCGATGCGCGACGGCAGGCCCTTGAAGAACCAGACGTGGCTGACCGGGCTCGCCAGCTCGACGTGCCCCATCCGCTCGCGGCGCACCTTCGACTGGGTCACCTCGACGCCGCACTTGTCGCAGACGACCCCGCGGTGCTTCATGCGCTTGAACTTCCCGCAGAGGCACTCCCAGTCCGTGACCGGCCCGAAGATCTTCGCGCAGAAGAGGCCGTCCCTCTCCGGCTTGAAGGTCCGGTAGTTGATCGTCTCCGGCTTCGTGACCTCGCCGTACGACCACGAGCGGATCTTCTCCGGAGACGCCAGGCTGATCCGGATGGCGCTGAAATCGTTGATCGTCTTCGCCTTGTCGAACAGGAACGACGGTCTGTTCAAGGTTCCTCCCTCCCCGTCAGATCATCGAAGGGCCGCGCGCGTCGGGACGATCGCTCAGCAGCTCGACGTCGAGGCAGAGGCTCTGAAGTTCGCGAACCAAAACGTTGAACGACTCCGGCAGTCCCGGCTCCACGGTGGGCTCGCCCTTGACGAGCGCCTCGTAGATCTTGGTCCGTCCGTACACGTCGTCGGACTTCACGGTGAGCAGCTCCTGGAGGATGTTCGCCGCGCCGTAGGCCTCGAGCGCCCAAACCTCCATCTCGCCGAAGCGCTGGCCGCCGAACTGCGCCTTCCCGCCCAGCGGCTGCTGCGTGATCAGCGAGTACGGCCCGATCGACCGCGCGTGGATCTTGTCGTCGACCAGGTGCGAGAGCTTCAGCAGGTAGATGTAGCCGACCGTGACGAGCTGCTCGAACGGCACGCCGGTCTTCCCGTCCCGGAGCTGGATCTTGCCGGATTCGGGGAGACCCGCCAGCTTGAGCTGGCGCTTGATGTCGGACTCGAGCGCGCCGTCGAACACCGGCGACGCGAACGTGATCCCGTCCGAGAAGGTCTTCGCGAACTCGAGGATCGCATCCTCGTCGGCGGTGCCGAGCGCCTCGCGCAGCGGACCGGCCGGCACGGTGTCGACGAGGCGCTCGCGGATCGCGGCGACCGCGGCCTGGCGCTCCGCCAGGAGCTGCGACTGCAGCCAGCCGCCCTGGGCCGCGGCCGCCCAGCCGAGGTGCGTCTCGAGGATCTGGCCGACGTTCATGCGCGAGGGCACGCCGAGCGGATTGAGCACCACCTCGACGGGCGTCCCGTCGGGGAGGTACGGCATGTCCTCCTCGGGGAGGACCCGGGCGATCACCCCCTTGTTGCCGTGGCGGCCGGCCATCTTGTCGCCGACCGACAGCTTGCGCTTCATCGCGACGTAGACCTTGACCATCTTGATCACGCCGGGGGCGAGCTCGTCCCCCTTCTGCAGCGTCGCGATCTTGTCCTCGTTGAGCTTCTTCAGGATCTGGATGCGCTTGCGCGTCCGGTCCTCGATGCGACGCAGCTCCGCGAGCTTCTTCTGGTCCTTCGTGTCGATCTCGCAGCGGTGCAGGTCCTCGGTCGCCACCTCGGCCATGACCTCGCGCGTGAGCGTGGCCCCCTGGTCGAGGATGAGCTGCTTGGTCTGCTTGGTGCGCAGCGGCGCGGCCACGGACTCGCCCTCGAGCAGCTCGATGAGGCGCTTGCGGTCCTCCTCTCGGAGGATCCGGATCTGGTCCTCGAGGTCCTTGTTCATCCGCTCGATGTCGGCGGTCTCGATCTCGAGCGCGCGGGTGTCCTTCTCGACCCCCTTCCGGCAGAAGATCTTGACGTCGACGATCGTCCCCTCGATGCCCGGCGGGGTCGTCAGCGACGCGTCGCGCACGTCCCCAGACTTCTCTCCGAAGATCGCCCGCAGCAGCTTCTCCTCGGGCGTGAGCTGGGTCTCCCCCTTCGGCGTGACCTTGCCGACGAGGATGTCGCCCGGCTTCACGGGGGCGCCGATGCGGATGACGCCCGACTCGTCGAGGTCCTTGAGGAACTCCTCGGCGACGTTCGGGATGTCCCGGGTGATCTCCTCGGGCCCGAGCTTGGTGTCGCGCGATTCGATCTCGAACTCCTCGATGTGGATCGAGGTGAACGAGTCCTCGCGGACGAGCTTCTCGGAGACCAGGATCGCGTCTTCGAAGTTGTACCCGCGCCACGGCATGAACGAGACGAGCACGTTCCGGCCGAGGGCCAGCTCCCCGCGCTCGGTGCACGGCCCGTCCGCGAGCACCTCGCCCTTGGCCACGCGCTGCCCCTTGCGCACGATCGGGCGCTGGTTGATGCACGTGTTCTGGTTCGAGCGCTTGAACTTGGTCAACGAGTAGATGTCGGCGCCGAAGTCCTCGCGCCCGCGGGCTCCGACGCGGACGATGATGCGCTGCGAGTCGACCAGGTCCACGACCCCGGCGCGCTTGCAGATGACGACCGAGCCGGAGTCCTTCGCGGTCACCGACTCCATCCCCGTGCCGACGAACGGCGCCTTGGGACGGAGCAGCGGGACCGCCTGGCGCTGCATGTTCGAGCCCATGAGCGCGCGGTTGGCGTCGTCGTTCTCGAGGAACGGGATCAGCGACGCCGCCACGGAGACGAGCTGCTTGGGCGACACGTCGATGTAGGAGACCTCGTCGCGGGGCACGAGCTTGAACTCGCCGGCCTTCCGCGCGTTCACGCGGTCGCCGACGAACTCTCCATCGGCCGACAGCCGGGCGTTGGCCTGGGCGATGACCGAGCGGTCCTCCTCCCACGCCGTGAGGTAGAACGAGTGCGGCTCGGCCTCCGGGGGCGTCTTCCCGGCCTTGCGCAGCCGGTCGACGTCCTTCTCGAAGTCGTCCTGGCGGACGACGTCGTGGAGCTTGTACGGCCCGTCGGCGGTCCGGACGATCCGGACGAAGTCGACGACGCGCGCCTTGTCGACCTTCTTGTACGGCGACTCGATGAAGCCGTAGTCGTTGATGCGGGCGAAGCAGGACAGGGACGAGATCAGCCCGATGTTCGGACCCTCGGGGGTCTCGATCGGGCAGATGCGCCCGTAGTGGGTCGTGTGGACGTCGCGTACCTCGAAGCCGGCGCGCTCCCGCGACAGCCCGCCGGGGCCCAGGGCCGAGAGGCGCCGCTTGTGGGTGACCTCGGAGAGCGGGTTGGTCTGGTCCATGAACTGGGAGAGCTGCGACGAGCCGAAGAACTCCTGCACCGCGGCCATGACCGGCTTCGCGTTGATCAGGTCGTTCGGCATCGCCGTCGTCATCTCCTGGTACACGGACATCTTTTCCTTGATCGCCCGCTCCATCCGCACGAGACCGATGCGGAACTGGTTCTCGAGGAGCTCGCCGACGCTCCGGACGCGGCGGTTGCCGAGATGGTCGATGTCGTCGACCTCGCCGACACCCTTTCGCAGCTTGAGCATGTAGGCCAGCACCTGGATGAAGTCCTCACGCGTCGGCGTGCGGTCCTCGCCCTTCTCCCAGCGCTCGCGGACGTCGCCCGGCCAGTCCTTCTCGGCCATCCCGTAGATCTTGGTGTTGAACTTGAGGCGGCCGACCTTCGAGAAGTCGTAGCGGGTCGGGTCGAAGAACAGGCCGTTGAAGAGGTTGCGCGACGACTCGAGGGTCGGCGGGTCGCCCGGGCGCAGCCGCCGGTAGATCTCGAGCAGCGCCTCGTTCTGGGTCTTGACCGTGTCCTTGGCGAGCGTCTCGAGCAGGATGTCCCCGACGTCCTCGCTCTCGGGGAAGCACACGTCCATGGTGTCCACGCCCGCCGCCGCGAGGCGCTCGAGGACCTCGCCGGTGAGCGGCTTCCCGACCTCGACGATGACCTCGCCGGTGGCGGGGTCCGCGAGGTCGCGGATCGTGCAGGCGCCCTCCATCTCGGTCGACTCGATCGGCACCCACTCGATCTTCGCCTTGCGCAGCTCCTCGATCTGCTCCGCCCGGACGCGGCGCCCCTTCTTGAGGATCTCGTCCCCCGTCTTCGGATGCGCGACCGACAGCCGGATCTTCTTGTTGACCGCACCGGCGTCCGCCTTCACGACGAACTTCGCCCCGTCGAGCTTGACGGTCGCCGCGGTGTAGAAGGCGCGGAGGATCGAGGCGTCGTCCTCGAGGCCGAGCGCGCGGAGGAAGATCGTGGCCGGGAACTTCCGCTTCCGGTCGATCCGCACGTACAGGATGTTCTTCTGGTCGTACTCGAACTCGACCCACGACCCGCGGTACGGGATCACCTTCGCCATGAAGGTCGTCTTGAGCCCGTCCGACTGGAAGAACACGCCGGGGCTGCGGTGCAGCTGGCTCACGATGACCCGCTCGGTGCCGTTGATGATGAAGGTCCCGTTCTCGGTGAGCATCGGGATCTCGCCGAAGTAGACCTCCTGCTCCTTGATGTCGCGGATGCTGCGGGCCTCGGTGTCGGGGTCCTTGTCGTAGACGACGAGCTGGATCGTGACCTTGAGCGGCACGGTGAACGTCTGGCCGCGCTCCTGGCACTCGTCGACGTCGTACTTGAACTTGAGTCCCACCGGGTCGCCGCACTGCTCGCACTCGCGGATCGTGATCGGCGTGAGGTTGCCGCAGTTGTCGCAGAGCACCTCCCCGCCGCGGGCATCGGGCGCGATCAGGCGCCGGCCGCAGTGGGCGCACTCGCTCCGCAGGTTCTCGATCCCCGACAGCTCGCCGCACTTGCACTCCCAGTTTCCGATCGTGTAGTCGACGAACTCGAGGGAGCAGGTCTGGCGGAAGTCCTTGATCGGGAAGATCGACTTGAAGACGGCCTGCAGCCCGGCCGCCTCGCGGTCGGACGGGGCGACGTGCATCTGCAGGAACCGCTCGTACGAGCGCTTCTGGACCTCGATCAGGTTCGGCATCGGGATCGCGGAGCGGATCCGCGAGAACTCGATGCGCTTCGAAGACGTGGTCGCAAGGGCCTCGGACATCGCGATTCAAACCCCTTTCGGGGCCCGCGGGAGGGGCGGGCCCCCGGTTCGATCAGCCGGGTGCGGTCGGAGCACGGGGCGGCGAAACGCTTCACCGCGCCGCGGCGGGACACCCCGGCCGCAGCGCGTCCTCGGACCGGTTCGTCGGCGAGGCTACTTGATCTCGGCCTTCGCGCCGACGGCCTCGAACTTCTTCTTCATGGCCTCGGCGTCCTCCTTGGTGACGCCTTCCTTGACGGTCTTCGGCGCGCCGTCCACGAGGTCCTTGGCTTCCTTGAGCCCCAGGTTCGTCACCTCGCGAACGACCTTGATCACGTTGATCTTGTTGTCCCCGACTTCCTTGAGGATGACCTCGAACTCGGTCTGCTCCTCGACGGCCGCGGCCGCGGCCGGGGCGCCGGCGACGGCCGCCATCGCGACCGGTGCCGCGGCGGAGACACCCCACTTCTCCTCGAGCATCTTGACGAGCTGAGCGGCCTCCATGACGGTGAGGGTGCTCAGGTTTTCGGCGATCGTCTGCAAGTCGGCCATGATCCGGATCCTCCGTGATTCCTTCCGCCCCAGCACCTGTCGCGCGGGGCGCGTGTTCGTAATCCTCTTCCCACTCGCCGGAACGCCCGGCGCTTGTCTCCCGATGCAACGGGCGGCGTCAGGATCCGCCGCCCTCGAGCTTCTCGCGGCGCGCGTCGATCGCCCGGGCCACCTGACCGCCCGGCGTGTTCAGCAGGCGGACGAGCTGCGTCGCGGGGGTGTTGATCAGAGCGAGGAGCTGGGCGCGCAGCTCGGGCAGCCCCGGCAGCGACGCGAGCACCTTGATCGCCTCCCCCTCGTAGAGCTCCTTGGCGTCCACCACCGCGGCGAGCAGGCGCAGCTGCGTGTTCTCCTTCGCGAACTCCGTGACCACCTTCGCGAGACGCACGGGATCGGTCGCGTGCGACGCGAGACCGCAGGTTCCCTTGAGCCTCCCGGCGATCTTCTCGACGGCGGTGCCGGCGGCGCCTCGCCGGGCGAGCCGGTTCTTGAGGACCTTGTACGTTCCTCCGGCGGCGCGGATCTTCCTGCGGAGGTCGGTCGACTGCCCCGCCGTCATCCCCTTGAAGTCGGTGAGGATCACGTGCGGGGCGCCGCGGAACGTCTCCGCGAGCGAGGTGATGGTGGCGGCCTTCTCGGTGCGGTTCACGGCGCTCCTCACGCCACCGGCAGCTCGACCGAGACCGGGTCGATCTTGATCGCCGGTCCCATCGTCGAGCAGAGCACGATGGACTGAACGTACTTGCCCTTCGCCGCCGCGGGCTTCGCGCGCAGGACCGCATGGATCACCGCGAGGGCGTTGTCGTGGATGTTCTGCTGCGGGAACGAGACCTTGCCGACCGGGACGTGGACGATCGAGGTCTTGTCCACGCGGAACTCCACCTTGCCCGCCTTGATCTCGGCGATCGCCTTGGCCACGTCGAAGGTCACCGTGCCGGTCTTCGGGTTGGGCATCAGACCCCGGGGGCCGAGCACCTTACCCAGCTTGCCGACATCCTTCATCATATCGGGGGTCGCCACAACGGCGTCGAAATCGGCGAAACCCTCCTGGATCTTTTGCACGAGATCGCTGCCTCCGACGTGGTCGGCACCGGCGGTCTGCGCCTCGCGCAGCTTCTCGCCCCCCGCGATAACGGCGACTTTCTTGCTCTTTCCGGTGCCGTGCGGCAGGACGACGGTCCCGCGGACCATCTGGTCCGCGTGCTTGGGATCGACCCCCAGGCGCATCGTGACCTCGACCGTCTCGTCGAACTTCGCGAACGCGGCGGAGCGCATCGCGGCAACCGCCTCCGGAAGGGCGTACGGCTTGCGCTCGATCGTCTTCTCGGCCGCGGTGTACTTCTTGCCGTGTCTCGGCATGGTTCAAGACTCCTCGTCGTCGCTCAAACGACTTCGATGCCCATGGACCGGGCGCTGCCCTCGACGATCTTGATCGCCGCCTCGATGGTGTCGCAGTTCAGGTCGGGAAGCTTGGTCTTCGCGATCTCGGTGACCTGCGCCTTGGTCACCTTGCCCACCTTGTTCTTGTTCGGCACGCCGGAGCCCTTCTCGACCTTCGCCGCCTTGGCGAGGAGCACCGAGGCCGGAGGCGTCTTCGTGATGAACGTGTACGAGTGATCCTGGTAGACGGTGATCACGACCGGGGTCAGCATCCCCTCGCCCTTGGACGTCCGGGCGTTGAAGTTCTTGCAGAAGTCCATGATGTTCACGCCGTGCTGGCCGAGCGCGGGCCCGACGGGCGGCGCCGGCGTGGCTTTTCCCGCCGGGATGTGCAGCTTGATGAAGCCGACGACCTTCTTCGCCATCTAGATCTTCTCCACCTGCTGGAATTCGAGCTCGACCGGCGTCGACCGGCCGAAGATCGTGACCATCACCTTGAGAGTCGAGCGGTCCTCGTTGACCTCCTCGACCTGGCCGGTGAAGTTGCTGAACGGCCCGTCGTTGATCCGCACCGCCTCGCCCGTCTTGAACTCGAGCTTCGGCTTCGGCTTGTCGACGGTCACCGCCGCCTGGTGCACGATCCGATCGACCTCGGCCTCCGACAGCGGCACCGGCTTGTTTCCGGTCCCGACGAACCCGGTGACCTTCGGCGTGTTCTTGACGACGTGCCAGGCGGTGTCCGACATCTCCATCTTCACGAGCACGTACCCCGGGAAGAACTTCCGGGTCGAGCGCGTCTTCTTCCCGTCCTTGACCTCGACGACTTCCTCGGTCGGGATCAGGATCTCCTCGATGACCTCGGACATGCCGAGGGCGTCCGCGCGCTGGCGCAGGGAGTCCTTGACCTTCCCCTCGAACCCCGAGTAGGTGTGGACGATGTACCACTGCTTCGGCATCACGGCCCCCGGGCTGCTCATCGCCCGAACGTCCGGAAGAGGCGTTCCATCCCGGTCTGCAGCACGACGTCGACGAGGTAGAGATAGGCGGAGCAGATCAGCACGAACACGACCACCACGAGCGTCGTGTTGCGGACCTCTTTCTGGGTCGGCCAGCTCGTCTTGCCGAGCTCGGCCCAGACCTCCTGGAGGAAGGTCTTCAACCGGGTCCACCGCTGCTTGATCCAGTCCAACGTCTCACCCCTCAGGCGATAAGGTCTAGCGGGATTCCTTGTGCGACGTGTGCTTGCGGCAGAACCGGCAGTACTTCGCCAGCTCGAGCTTGCCGGTCGTCGTCTTCTTGTTCTTCGTCGTCACGTAGTTCCGCCGCTTGCACTCGGGACACTGGAGCGTCACGTTCTCGCGCATGGCTTACTCCACGATCTCCGTGACGGTGCCCGCGCCGACGGTGCGGCCGCCCTCGCGGATCGCGAAGCGCAACCCCTGCGTCATCGCGATCGGCGTGTGCAGCACCACCTCGAGCGTCACGTTGTCCCCCGGCATCACCATCTCGACACCCGAGGGCAGCGTCGCCGAGCCCGTCACGTCCGTCGTCCGGAAGTAAAACTGAGGACGGTACCCCGAGAAGAACGGCGTGTGCCGGCCGCCCTCCTCCTTGCTGAGCACGTACACCTCGCCCTTGAACTTCGTGTGCGGCGTGATCGACTTCGGCTTCGCGATCACCTGGCCCCGCTCCACCTCGTCCTTGCCCGTCCCCCGCAGCAACAACCCCACGTTGTCCCCGGCCTGTCCGATGTCCAACAGCTTCTTGAACATCTCGACTCCCGTCACCACCGTCTTCTGCGTCGGACGGATCCCCACGATCTCCACTTCCTCGCCCACCTTCACCTGTCCCTGCTCCACGCGGCCCGTCACCACCGTCCCGCGCCCCGAAATCGAGAAAATGTCCTCGATCGGCATCAGGAACTCCTTGTCGATCGCGCGCTGCGGCAGCGGAATGTAGCTGTCCACCGCCTCCATCAGCTTCACGATCATCTCCTCGCCGGCCGCGTCCCCCTGCAGCGCCTTCAGCGCCGACACGCGGATCACCGGAATCTGGTCCCCCGGAAAGTCGTAGCTCTTGAGCAGCTCCCGCACCTCCAGCTCCACCAGGTCCAATAGCTCCGGATCGTCCACCGCGTCGCACTTGTTCAGCGCCACCACGATCGCCGGCACCCCCACCTGGCGCGCCAGCAAGATGTGCTCCCGCGTCTGCGGCATCGGACCGTCCGCCGCCGACACCACCAGGATCGCCCCGTCCATCTGCGCCGCGCCCGTGATCATGTTCTTGATGTAGTCCGCGTGCCCCGGGCAATCCACGTGCGCATAGTGCCGGTTCGCCGTCTCGTACTCCACGTGAGACGCGTTGATCGTGATCCCGCGCGCCTTCTCCTCAGGAGCGTTGTCGATCGACTCGAACGACCGAATCGCCACCTTCGGATTCTTCTTCGCCAGCGTCATCGTGATCGCCGCCGTCAACGACGTCTTCCCGTGATCCACGTGGCCGATCGTCCCAACGTTCACGTGCGGCTTCGAACGATCAAACTTCTCCTTCGCCATCGCTGCTCCTTCCTGATCCTTCCGCACCTACTCCATGGCCGCTGGAGCCCATGACCGGATTCGAACCGGTGACCTCGTCCTTACCAAGGACGCGCTCTACCGACTGAGCTACATGGGCCCGACCGCGCGTCCCGTTCGTTACGACCGAGCTCACTCTCCTGCCGGTGGAGCGGGAAACGGGACTCGAACCCGCGACCCTCAGCTTGGAAGGCTGATGCTCTACCAACTGAGCTATTCCCGCGCACGTCTTGTCCGGCGACTCCGATCATTCCCGCTTCACGCCGGCTGGTGGAGAGGGAAGGATTCGAACCTTCGAAGGCATAAGCCGGCAGATTTACAGTCTGCTCCCTTTGGCCACTCGGGAACCTCTCCAGGCCATCCACACTCTCGTCGCTCACGTCGTGCGGGGACACCCTTCGCTCCTTCGAGACGGCGGCCCTCCGCCGACCCTCGTGGAGCTGGCGAAGGGATTTGAACCCCCGACCGACGGTTTACAAAACCGTTGCTCTACCTCTGAGCTACGCCAGCCTGCTCGACAAACGACAGATGTTAACAGGGGGTATCCCGCCTTTCAAGACCCGCTCCCAACATTTCTCAGCGCCCCGCTGCTTTTCCCTCTGCCCGGCGCTGCCGCACGGCCTCGAACAGCACCGCGCCGACGGCCACGGAGACGTTCAAGGACTCGATTCCGGCCGAGAGCGGCAGGGCGATCCTGGAGTCCGCGACCTCGAGGATTCCGCGGCGGATTCCTCGCGCTTCACCCCCGGCGACCACCACCACCTTGCCCAAATAGCATTCCGAATCCCACCCATTCGGACCGCGCGGATCGAGGGCGACCACACGGAATCCGCCGGCCCGCAGGCCCTCGAGGTGCTTCCGGAGGTGGCGATCCCGTGCGACCGGGACCTTCTCGATCGCGCCAGCGGACGTCTTCGCGACCGTGGGGGAAAGACCGACCGCCTCGTCGGCTCCGAGGAGGACCCCGCGGACGCCGGCCGCGGCCGCCGTGCGCAGGATCGCCCCCAGGTTTCGTGGATCGTCGAGGCCGTCGAGAACGAGCAGGAGCGCCGCGGGATCCGCGGCGGCAGCCGCGAGAAGCGCCTCCGCGTCCGCATACGCCGCGGCGGAGACCACAGCCGCGACCCCCTGGTGAACGGCCCGGGAGCCCACCTTCCGCGCGAGGATCTCGCGGGGAAGGTAGGTCACCGGCACTCCTTTCTCGCGCGCGGCGCGCAGCAGCCTGCCGAGCGAGCGCGTCCCACCCTCGCGGGCGACGAGCACCCGGTCGATGGCCCGTCGCCCGGCCTCGATCGCCTCGGTCACCGGATGGACGCCGAAAAGGACCTCGGCGCGCGGCTCCTCGCGCCGGCTCACGCCGGCTCGCCGAGCGTGCGCGCGATGCGCGCGGCAAGCGCCGGGACGCGCGCGGGAAGCTCGCGGCTCCCCGCGGCGACCAGCGGAACCAGCCGGTCGAGCTCGCGGCCGTGCCCGCGCCCGGTGAAGGCGACCCGGACCGGCTGGAACAACGCCTTCCCCGCGGCCCCGGTCTCCCGCGAGATCTCCGTGCGAACCGCGTTCCACGCGGCGGCATCCTGGGGGGTCGTACGAGCGAGCGCCCTTGCGAGAGCCGAGAGCACCTCCCGCGTCCCGGGAGCGTCGAGGATCGCGCGGGCCTCGGGATCGAGCGCGCCGCCCGGGTGGAAGATCGGCTCCGAGAGCGCCCCGACCTGGCCGAAGCGGGCGAGCGAGGGCCGGAGGAACTCGGACACCGCGGCGACGAAGCCCCCGGCCCGCGCGCGGTCCGGCTCGTCGATCCGGCCGGAGGACACGAGCGCCCGGCCCACCTCGTCGGCGAGGCGCGCGGCCGGAAGCGCGTGGATGTGCTGGGTCGAGATCCACTCGAGCTTGACGGCGTCGAACACCGCCGCCGAGCGGCCGACACGGGAGAGGTCGAACTCGGCGGCGATCTCGTCGAGGCTAACGATCGTGCGGTCCCCGGACGGGGCCCAGCCGAGAAGCGCCAGCCCGTTGACCAGCGCCTCGGGCGGAACGCCCTGCTCGCGCCAGGCTGCGACGGAGGTCGCGCCGTGGCGCTTCGAGAGCCGCTCGCCGTCCGGGCCGAGGACCATCGGGACGTGCGCGAACTCCGGGACGGCGAGACCGAGCGTCTCGTAGAGCAGCACCTGGATCGGCGTGTTGGACAGATGGTCGTCCCCGCGGAGCACGAGATCGATCCGCATCGCCGCATCGTCGACGACGACGGCGAAGTTGTATGTCGGCCGCCCGTCGCTACGGAGGAGGACCGCGTCGCCGACCTGGGCGAGCGGGACCTCGACCTCGCCGTGGAGCCGGTCCGAAAACCGCACGGCGCGGGACGCTCCGGCCCTCCGGTCGGGGACCCGGAACCGGATCGCCGCGTCCTCGGTCAGCGCTCGCGCCGAAGCCAACGCGGGCTCGAGCGCGCGGCAGGGATCCCGGTGGCCGGCGGCCGCTCCCGCGGCGTGGTGCGCGGCGGCGCGCGCCGCATCCGGCGTCGCCGTCTCGCAGAAGCATCGGAACGCGTGGCCGCGCGCGAGCAGGGTCTCCGCCGCATTGCGGTAGGTCTCGAGGCGCTCCGACTGCCGGTAGGGCCCGTACGCTCCGCCCACGCCCGGACCCTCGTCCCAGACGAGGCCGAGCCACGTCAGGTCGTCGAGGATCGACTCCTCGGATCCGTCCTGCTCGCGCGCCGTGTCGGTGTCCTCGATCCGGAGCACGAACGTCCCGCGCCGATTGCGGGCGACCAGCCAGTTGAAGAGCGCCGTCCGCGCGTTTCCGAGGTGGATCGATCCGGTCGGAGACGGCGCGAAACGGACCCGCGGGCCGCTCATGATGCGTCCCGGCGCCAGCGAAGCAGCGCGATCGCGTGGCAGGCGATCCCCTCGCCGCGGCCGAGCGCCCCGAGACCTTCGTGCGTCGTCGCCTTGAGCCCGACGCGCGCGGCGGGGATTCCGAAGCAGGCGGCGACGGCCGAGCGCATCGCCTCGACGCGCGGTCCGATGCGCGGCCGCTCGGCGAGCAGGGTCAGGTCGAGGTTCACGACCGCGCACCCGCGAAACGTGACCTCTGCTACGACCTCGCGCGCCAGCACGCTGCTGCTGGCACCGGCGAAGCGGGGGTCGCCGGGAGGGAACCGGTGCCCGATGTCGGGGAGCCCGGCTGCGCCGAGCACGGCGTCCATCGCGGCGTGGAGAACGACATCGGCGTCGGAGTGGCCCGAGAGGCCGGGCTCGCCGTCGAAGAGCACGCCGCCGAGGATCAGCGGCCGGCCTCCCCCGAACCGATGGATGTCGTACCCATGCCCGATCCGCAGCAGATCGTGCGCCTCCCCCGAGATCCGACGCTCCGCCTCGTCGCGATCCCGCGGCGTCGTGATCTTCACGTTCCCCGGGTCCCCCGCGACGGCCGCCACCGGGAACCCCGCCCGCTCGAGCGCCTGGGCCTCGTCCGTGACGTCGATGCCGTCGGCGGCGGCCTTCCGGAGGGCGTCGAGCAGGAGCGCGCGGCGCGCCCCCTGCGGCGTCTGCGCCAGGCGCAGCGACGCGCGGTCGAGCGTGCCGGCGACGAACCCGCGGCCGTCGTCCTGCTTGACCGTGTCTGGGACCGGAATCACGGGAACGGCCGCGCCGTGGCGGCGCACCGCGTCGAGGACGGCGGCGATCGTCGCCACGCGCACGAACGGGCGGGCGGCATCGTGGACGAGGACGACCTCGGCTCCGACCGCCGCCTCGACACCCGCGAGCGACGAGAGGAGGCGCGTCGATCCGCCGGCGACGACGGCCGACACGCCGGGAAGCGCGCCGGCCGCCCGCGCGCGCGTGCCGCCGATCTCCTCGGGAGCCACGACGACGACGGCGGCGGCGACCTCGGGGCAGGCCAGGAGCGCCTCGACCGACCGCTCGACGAGCGGCCGGCCGTCGATCGGGACGAATGCCTTCGGGACCGCGCCGCCGAGGCGCGTCCCCCGCCCCGCGGCGACGACGACGGCGACGGCTCCGCTCATAGAGGCTCTCGACGAGGCCGATGGAGGGACCGGACGCCGGTCAGACCTCCATGATCTCCTTCTCCTTCGACTTCACCAGCGTGTCGACCTCGGCCGAGAACTTGTCGGTGCGTTTCTGGACGTCGTCGGTCGCCCGGCGCGCGTCGTCCTGGGAGACCTTGCCGTCCTTCTCGAGCTTCTTGAGGTCCTCGTTGGCGTCGCGCCGGATCATCCGGATCGCGGTCTTCGCCTCCTCGCCGAGCTCCCGGACCTTCTTCGCGAGCTGCTTCCGGCGCTCCTCGGTGAGCGGCGGGATCGCGATGCGCACGAGCTTTCCGTCGTTGGCGGGATTGAGCCCGAGATCGGCGGCCTTGATCGCCTTCTCGATCGCCGGAAGGGTCGACGGGTCGAACGGCTGGGCGACGACGAGCGACGGCTCCGGGATCGAGAGCTTCGCGACCTGGTTCAAGGGGGTCATCGTCCCGTAGTAGTCCACGACGACCCCGTCGAACATCGCGAGCGACGCGCGTCCGGTCCGCACGGCGGCGAGCTTGTGCCGCGCGTCCTGGATCGTCGCGGCCATCTTCTTGTCCACCTGGTCGAGTACCGTCTTGTCCGACATGCGCTCACTCCGAGACGATCGATCCGATCGTCTCCCCCTGGATGACCCGGCGGATGTTGCCGTCCTGCCGGATGTTGAACACGACGATCGGCAGCTTGTTCTCCATGCACAGCGAGATCGCGGCGGCATCCATCACGCGCAGGCCCCGCTCCAGGACCTCCTGGTACGTCACGCGGGCGAACCGCTTCGCCTCCGGATGGCTGACGGGATCGGCGGCATAGATGCCATCCACCTTGGTCGCCTTCAGCAGCACGTCCGCCTTGATCTCGAGCGCGCGCAGCGCCGCGGCGGAGTCGGTCGTGAAGTACGGGTTCCCCGTTCCCGCCGCCAGGATGACGACCCGCCCCTTCTCGAGGTGGCGGATCGCCCTCCGCCTGATGAACGGCTCGGCCACCTGGCGGATCTCGAGGGCCGAGAGCACCCGCGTCTGGATGCCGCGCTTTTCGAGCTGGTCCTGGAGGGCGATGGAATTGATCAGCGTCGCGAGCATCCCCATGTTGTCGCCCGAGACGCGGTCCATTCCCGCGGAAGCGGCCTTGACCCCGCGGAAGATGTTCCCGCCCCCCACCACCAGCGCCAGCTCGACGCCGAGCGCATGGACCGAGGCGACCTCGTCCGAGAGGACGCGCACGACCTCCGGGTCGATGCCGAAGGTTCCGGCGCCCATGAGGGCCTCGCCCGAGAGCTTCAGCAGCACGCGCCGGTACCGCAGGTGTCCGCTCATGCCGGTCGGCCTCCGCGCGTCCGTAGAGATGCGGTCTACGCCCCCTCGCCCAGGACGAACCGGGCGAACCGCCGGATCATGATGCCGTCGCCGGTCATCTGCTTGACTGTCTTCTCGGGATCCTTTACGAACGGCTGCTCGAGCAGGCAGATCTCTCCGAAGAACTTCTCGAGCCGGCCGGCGACGATTTTCTCGACGACCGGCGCGGGCTTTCCCGCCTTCAGCGCCTGGGCGCGCGCGATCTCGCGCTCGTCGTCCAGGACCTTAGCCGACACCTCCTCGCGGTGGACGAACTTCGGCGCGGCGGCGGCGATGTGCATCGCGATGTCGCGAAGCGCCGCGTCCGCTTGCGGGCTCCGGCCGGCCTTCACCTCCGCCTCGACCAGGACGCCGATCTTGGCGCCGGTGTGGATGTAGGAGGCGACGACGCCGTTTCCGGCGGCGAACTTGACGTACCGCCGGAACTGCATGTTCTCGCCGATCTTCGCCACGGCCTCCGCGACCATCGTCTTGATCCCGGCTGCCGCCGACACCGCCTCGGTCGCCGCCGGGTCGGCGGCCGAGCCCGCGGTCGGCGTGCCCGAGGCGACGACCGCGGCGAGCACGCGGGCCACGAGCGCCTGGAAGTCGGCGTTGCGCGCCGCGAAGTCGGTCTCGCAGTTGACCTCGACGAGCACCCCCGTCGAGCCCGCGGAATCGACCGACGCCGCGATCGATCCCTCGCCGGTGGCCCGCCCGGCCTTGTTCGCGGCGGAGGCGAGCCCCTTCTTGCGCAGGATCTTCTCGGCCTCCCCGAGATCGCCCTTGGCCTCGACCAGCGCGGTCTTGCACTCCATCATCCCAACTCCGGTCTTCTCCCGGAGCTGCTTCACGACTCCCGCCGAGATCTCCATCGTCCCGCCCTTCCCCTCGTTCGTCCTGGTTCCACTCGCTAAAAAGCCCCGGCACGGCAGCGACCGCACCGGGGCTTCACGTGACGGTTCCCTCGGTGCGCTCAGTCCGCTGCGGGCTCGTCGGCGGCGACCGCCTCGACCGCGTCGGCGCCGCCGCGCGGCCCGCGGCCGGCCGTCCGGCCGCGCGTCCCGGGCTTGACCACCTGGGCCCGGAGCCGCTCGCGCCGCGCCTCGCGCGCGCGCACCCGCTCCGCGATGTTCTGGGTCGCGGCGCCCTTCTTCTCCGCCTCGGCCTCGCGCTCGCGGCGCGCGGCCTCCCAGACGCCCCGGCCTTCGTTGATGGCGTCCGCGGCACGGCCGGCGAACAGCTTGATCGCGCGGATCGCGTCGTCGTTGCCGGGGATCGGGTACTGGATCGGCTCCGGATCGCAGTTGGTGTCGACCACGGCGATGATCGGGATGCCGAGCTTGTTGGCCTCCGCCACCGCGATCTTCTCGCAGAACGGGTCGACGACGAAAAGCGCCGCGGGGAGCGTCTCCATGCCCTTCAAGCCCGAGAGCGACTTCTCGAGGCGCGTGCGCTCCTTCTCGATCTGCGCCGCCTCTTTCTTGGTGATCTTCACGTCGCGCTCGCCGGCGGCCATCTCCTCGAGGTCCTTCAGGCGCGCGAGGCTCTTCTTGATCGTCGCGAAGTTGGTCAGCGTGCCGCCCAGCCAGCGCTGGTTGACGTAGCACATGCCGGCCCGGACGGCCTCCTCCGCGATCTGCTCCTGCGCCTGGCGCTTCGTCCCGACGAACAGAACCGTTCCGCCCTGCGCCGAGAGCTGCTCGACGAACACGAGCGCGTCGCGGAAGAGCTTGACGGTCTTCTGCAGGTCGATGATGTAGATGCCGTTGCGCGCCCCGAAGATGTACTCCTTCATCTTGGGGTTCCAGCGCCGCGTCTGGTGACCGAAGTGCGCCCCGGCCTCGAGCAGCTCTTTCAGTGTGACGGAGACCAACGAATCCTCCCTCCGCGCGCTAGCGCTTGGAGAACTGGAAGCGCTTGCGGGCGCCGGGCCGGCCGTACTTCTTCCGCTCGACCTTTCGGGGGTCGCGCGTGAGGAATCCGGCTTGTTTCAATTTGCCGCGAAGCTCGGGATTGTATTCCAGCAACGCCCGCGCGATGCCGTGGCGCAGCGCCCCGGCCTGGCCCGCGGAGCCGCCCCCGCGCACGCGCACGAGCACGTCGAACTTGTCAGCCGTCTCGGTGATCACCAGCGGCTGCCGGATGATCATCTTGAGCATCTCGTTCGGGAAGTACGCGTCGAACGTCTTGGCGTTGACGGTGATGGCCCCGCCTCCGGGCCGGAGGTAGACGCGGGCCGCGGAGGTCTTCCGCCGCCCCGTTCCGTAGTACTGAATCGCCGCGTTCGCCAAATCGTTGCTCCTGTTCCGTTCCGTCAGGCGTTCCGTCACGCGCGGATCGCGCCGGGGATCGCGAGCGGCCTCGGCTGCTGCGCCTCGTGCGGGTGCTTGGCGCCGACGTAGACCTTCAGCTTGCGCCCCATCGCGCGGCCGAGGCTTCCCTTGGGCAGCATGCCCTTCACCGACAGCTCGACGACCCGGTCGGGGCGAGCGGCGAGGAGCTTGCCCGCGCTGACGGTCTTCAGGCCGCCCGGGTACAAGGAGTGATGACGGTAGAGCTTGTCGTCGAGCTTCCGCCCCGACAGCTTGACCTTCTCCGCGTTCACGACGATCACGTGATCGCCGGTGTCTTCGTAGGTGGTGAACATCGGCTTGTGCTTCCCGCGGAGGTGCGAGGCGACGACCGTCGAGAGACGGCCGAGCGTCATCCCGGTGGCGTCCACGATCCACCAGCCTCGAACGACGTCCCCCTTCTTCGGCACGTACGTACTCTTCAAAGGGACCTCTAAGCGAAGCTCCGCTAGGAGAGAGCTTTGGAAGATGACCCAGAACGAACGCGTATTTATAGCAACGCCCCATGCAAGGTGTCAAGGGAATGGGGACAATCCCCCATTGCTATGATCCCGCCGTGACGGCCCCCCCCGAAAGCCGAGAGCCCGGCCGCATCCGGGAGATGTTCGGCGCGGTCGCCCGGCGCTACGACCTCCTCAACCGCCTGCTCAGCCTCGGCCGCGACGCGTCGTGGCGGCGCGCGGCGGCCCGCGCGGCGTGCCCTGCCCCGGGACTGAGAATCCTCGATCTTTGCGGTGGGACGGGCGACCTGTCGGTGGCGGTCGCGCGAGCCCCGGAGCGCCCGTCGCTCGTGGTTTGCTGCGACTTCTCCCACCCCATGCTCGAACGTGCCGGTCCCAAGCTCGTCCGTGCGGGTGTTGCGGACCGGTGCCCGGTCGTGGAAGGGGATGCGCTCGCTCTGCCCTTCGCCGACGCGTCGTTCGACGCGGTCACGGTCGGTTTCGGGGTGCGGAACCTGGCCGACATGACCGCGGGGTTCCGCGAGATGCGGCGGGTTCTCGCTCCGGGGGGGCGTCTGGTGATCCTGGAGTTCTCACGCCCCGACGGCCCCGTGCTGAAGCGCCTCTACCGGGCCTACCTCGCGGGGATCGTCCCCCGCCTCGGGCGGGTCGCATCCGACCGCGGGAGCGCCTACCTCTACCTGGCCCGGACGATCGCCGATTTTCCGGAGCCCGATCTGCTGGCCGGCATGATCCGCGAGTCCGGGTTCGCCGCCGTCGGCTGGGAACCGCTCTCCGGCGGCATCGTCTGCGTGCACACGGCGTTCCGTTAGGGCGAACCCGTAGGGCCGGTCAGTCCTCGAGCCCGAGCTCCTTGATCCGCGCGAGCAGCCGCTTGTAGTTCACCTCGAGCAGCTCGGCGGCACGCGCCTTGTTGCCGCCCGCGTGCTCGAGCGCGCGCTCGATCAGCACGCGCTCCACGCGGTCCTGGACGCGGGCCGTCGCGGCATCGAGACCTCCCGACAGGTCGAACACCCGGGAGATCGCCTGGTGGTCGGAGGATCCCCCCGAGGACGCGGCGAGCGCCAGGTGGCGCGGCTCGATGACGTCCGCCTCGCAAAGGATCGCGGCCCGCTCGATCGCGTTCTCGAGCTCGCGGACGTTCCCGGGCCAGCGGTGCGCGCGGATCGCCTCCGTGGCGCCGGGGCCGAAGCGCAGCGACTCCCGGCCGAGCTCCCGGCGGAAGACATCGAGGAAATGCTCCGCCAGCGCGACCACGTCCGCCTCGCGCTCGCGCAGCGGCGGGATCTCGATCGAGACGACGGCGAGCCGGAAGTAGAGATCCTCGCGGAACCGGCGCTCCGCGACCGCGGCGCCGAGATCGCGGTTGGTGGCGGCCACCACCCGCGTGTCGATGCGCAGGGTCTTCGTGCCTCCGACCCGCTCGAACGTCCGGTCCTGGAGCACCCGCAGGAGCTTCGCCTGGAGCGGAGCACTCAGGTCCCCGATCTCGTCGAGGAAGAGCGTGCCCCGCTCGGCGAGCTCTACCTTCCCGGGCTTCATCGCGGTCGCGCCGGTGAACGCTCCCCGCTCGTGGCCGAAAAGCTCGCTCTCGAGGAGCGTCTCCGGGATCGCCGCGCAGTTGATCGCGACGAACGGACCGCCCTTGCGTGGGCTGAGCTGGTGGATCGCGCGGGCGAACAGCTCCTTCCCGGTCCCGGACTCACCGAGGAGCAGGATCGTGGCACCGGTCGGCGCCGCTTTCTGGATCTGCCGCGTCGCCTCGACCAGCGCCTTGGCTTCCCCGATGATCCGGGGAAAGCCGATCCGCTCGGCGAACTCCTTCTTGAGGAGCAGGTTCTCCTCCAGGAGCGCGCGCCGCTCGACCGCGCGGCCGAGGAGCAGGAGGAGATGGTCCGGATCGACCGGCTTCGGGAGGAAGTCGAAGGCCCCGTGCTTCATCGCTCCGACCGCGTCCTCGACGGTCCCGTACGCGGTCATCACGATGACCGGCAGATTTGGGTCGGCCTCGATCGCGGCGCGCAAGACCGCGTGGCCGTCGGCGCCCGGGAGCTTCAGGTCGGTGACGACGGCGGAGAACCGTCCCTCGGACAGAGCCGCCACCGCCCGGCCGCCGTCCCCGGTCTCCTCGACCGTGTAGCCCGCCGCGGTGAGCGTAGTGCGGAGCATCGCACGGAGGCTCTCGCGGTCTTCGACCAGGAGAACGGGTGGCATCCGGCGGAGGATAGGTCGGCGCTAGCGACGAATCAATACGGGACCGGGTTGGCCTGCAGCGTGTCGACCTTCTCTTGCGCCGCGGACTGGCGCGCGCGCGCCTCCGCCGCCTTCCCCTGCGCCCATTTCACGCGCTCGGGGTTGCTCATGGTAGAGATCGTCGCCGTATCCTCCGGCGATAGCTGCGGCCGCTGGAGGAACGGATTCTTGAACTCCAGCGTGATCCGCTCCCAGTTGGCCGCGTCCTGGGCCGCCTGGTCGACCTCGACCTTGGCGGCCTGGAGCTGCCGCTCGTAGTCGTACCGCCGCGCCTGGCGATCCTTCATCCACTTCAGCGGATCGACCGGCTCTTCCTTCGGCTTGGCGTTCGGGTCGGGGAGCGGCGCCGGCGGCGGCACCGCGTCGGGAGAGGGCGACGGCACGAGGGCGACGGGTACGGCGGGCTTCGGCGGTGGAGGAGCCGGCGACGCAGCCGGCGAAGGCGCCGGGGCCGCCGTCGCGACCGGAATTGCGGTCGGGGAAGGTTCCACGACGGCGGCCTTCGCCGCGATCGGAGGCGGGGCCGGCGCCTCTCGCGGCTCGGTCCCGCAGGACGTCAGGATCGCGAGTGCGATGGCGATCGCTGCGAAACTCGAAACGGCGGCGCGGCATTGTCTCATCGGGCGGTCCTCCGAGAGCCTCCGCGGTGAACCCTAACGCCGAATGGAGCCGCCGTCATCCCCTTACAGGTCGGTCTGCCACTTCGTGATGATCACGCGCGGCATCCCCCATGACGGCGGCGGCCAGTTGTCGAGCAGGCGCGGATCCCACCAGAGATCGGGGGTCCCGGTCATCTTGTCCTGCGTCCCACCCTTGGTCACGACGCTGCCGTAGTAGTCGGCCGTCCCGGAGCAGTCGAGCACGCCGGCGATGTAGAGCACGCCCCAGATCGAGGCGGTCTCCCCCGTGATGTGCGGACCGTACTTGTTCCACGTCACGCTACCGCCGTACGTGTCGGCGGCGGCACCCCTCGGCGAAACGGTCCGATCGGTGGTGCTGATCGAATTGTAGTTCAGGTTGATGAACCCTTCGCCGGCGTCGTACACGCCGTTCTGGTTGCTGTCGCGGAACGGCTCCCCCGGCCAGATGAAGTCGACGGGGCGACCGCTCAGCCCCTTCGTGTCCCATCCCGCCATGTTGACGTAGAGGAACCCTGTGAACAGGTAGGGCCCACCCGAGATCTGGATCGCGGGAGTGAGGTTGGTCACGCCGGCGTTCGGCGGCTGGCCATCCTGCGTGTCGAAGAAGTAGAGCCCAACCTTCTGGTCGGTGAGCGTGACGAAATCGGTCGACGCTCCGCTGCCGTTCTCCCTGAAGCTCGTGCCGCTGTCCCAGGCGAAGTAGTGAACGTCACCCATTCCCGACTGGGCGATCGACTTCCATGTCTGATAGTCGAACTCGGGACAGCCGACGAGCGGGTTCATGCTCTGGAAAAGATTGGAGTTGTCGGGCCCGGTCGTCGTGGGCGCGTTGATCTGTTGCGCGGTGATCCCCGGGTAGTAGTCCGCATCGGTCCCGCCTGCGATCAGCCGCCACCAGGGGTCGTCGATGGCCTGGTTCGCCTCGATGTTCGCCTTGAGGGTGTTCCAGGTCGCGTCCTGGGCGGGGCTCTGCCAGCCGTAGAGCAGGTCGATCTTGGGTGACGGCGGGATGGCGCGAGGGATGCTGTTCGGAAGCTTGTTCCCCTTCGGATTGATGTTTCCCACCGCCGTCGACGTGCCCCAGTGCACGTGGAAGTCGCCGTTCCAGTTCAGCTGGGCGCACGATTGGAGCGGCCCGTAGGGACCCGGATACGGCGTCTCGTTGAGCACCGCCTTGACCGTGCGCGAGGCGAGCGTCTGGGTCGTCGAGCCGGCGGTCTTGTAGATGCTGACCGCGACCTTGACGGTCGCCATGCCGAAACGCGTCCAGGTTCCGCTGATGTTGATGTAAGGCGGCTCGTAGACGTCGATCTCGTCGACACGGGCCTGGACTCCGTTCGGGCTGGGAAAACTCGGCGCGATCTTCGTTGCGAGCGCGTCGAGGAGCGTCTGCTGTGCGCCCCCGTTGGCTCTGCTGATGATGACGTCCGGCCCGGCCTCGGTCCCGAGAAGGGTGTTCGCTGCGCCGCCGCGGTAAGGCTTGTCGAAGATGTCGTCGTTGCCGTCGCCGTCGAGATCGACACCCCACTTGTAGTACGGATTTGTGGCCGAGCCGTCGGCCGCGACCGGAGCGGTCGGACCATCGCCGTCCGTGTCGATCATCCGGTGCTGGCGATCCATCGCCCCCGTGGTCGGCTGCGAGAGGTTCGTGCCGCCGTAGGCGCCGTAGGGAGGCCTGTCGAACCAGCGCTTGACCTCGCGCACGACGCCCTCGTTGAACGAGAGCGCCTGCGCCGACCACGCCTCGTTCTGCGCGATCTTGTTCTCGGTGTCGGCCATCAGCAGGAACGAGATCCCGAGAAGGGACAGGATCGCGGTCACGAGGATCGCGATCACGAGGGCCGAGCCCTGCTCGTCGGTTCGACCTTGGTCCGTCTGGGCGTTCATCGCTATCGCTCCGTGCGCGCGGGTCAGTTGACCGTCAGGTTCTGGAAGTTGCACGTGGTCGTGATGCCGGACTCGTTCCCCAGGCTATCGAGGAGCGTGAAGAGGTACTGGTTCGTCCCGAAGACGTCGACCTTGCGGTTGCCGCCGCTTCCGGAGTCGGTCTGCTGGTTGAAGACGTAGGTCACAGTGGTCGCGTTCCCTCCGGTGACGGGCGAGAGGTAGGGAATCGACGGGCGCGGTGTGCCGAAGTCGTTCTTCGTCGCCGAACCTGTTTGCGGAGTCCCCGTTCCGTAGGTCACGGTCCATGACCCCACCGCGGCGATGTTCGTTCCGTTGAACCGGACCGTCTGCCACTGGGGGTTGTTGCCGGAGTTGTCGGTCCAGGCGACGGTCATCGCATGCACGCTGACCGCCGTCAGGCAGCTTCCATTACCCATCTTGTAGGAAATCTCCTTGCACTTGACCCCCCCGGACGCGCAGGTCAGGTAGGTGTTCGTGGTCGGTTGCATGCTCAAGCAGCACCCGACGACGCTGCCGGCCTGGACGTGGATCGACGTCGTGTTCGCGCAGCCGCCGGCGTTGGTGACCGTCGCCGTGATCGTGTAGGCCCCGGGCGGATCCGCCAGCCAGCCGCTGTCCGTCCAGGTCGTTCCGGGCGTGCTCGACGTGTACGTCCGTGTCACCCCGGCGACCGAGTGCGTGTAGGTGATCGTCACGCCCGTGTACGTGTCGGTCCCCCCCGACATCGTCACGGTCGTCGGGACGACGCCCGCCACGACCCCGTTGTCGGCCGGAGGATTGATCGTGATCGTGCCGCTGAACGGACACAGGGCCTGGGCCGCGGAGGAGAAGTCGGAGTAGTTGACGCACTCGTCCTTCGCCTTGAGCTCGTACCAGACGGCCATCGTTCCGCTGAGGCCGGGAACGCCGATGTCGGTGTACGACGGACCAGGAGACGTCGCGATCGGCGTGCTGCCGAAGACCGCCGACGACGCGGGAAGCGACTTGTCGATCGGGTTCGAGCGGTAGATGTCGTACGCGGTGATCGCGATCGGGTTGCTCTGCACGTCCTGCGTCGTGGGGGTCCAGGTCACCGTCGCCTGACCCGGAACCGTCATGTTGGCGTTGACGTTCGCGGGGGGCTTCGGCTGGATCGTCGTCGTGGAGCTCCCCTGGCTCGCGCTGCCCGTGGGCGAGACCGCGCTCTCGACGCCGCACTGATCGACGGCCGTGACCCGGTAGTAGTAGTTGTGACAGTTCACGGTCGGGGAGTCGTCGTAGGGCGGGCTGTTCGGTCCGTGGACGACCGTCTCGTTGACGAGCAGGTTCGCCGGCGCCGCCGTGAAGCTGCTCGAGTCGGCCCGGTACACGCGGTATCCGGCAAGATCGCGGCACTGCGGCGCGGCCGGGTCCGCCGCGGGGTTGTTCGCCGTGTTCGTCGTGACCGGGCTCCAGACGAGGTGAACGAAGTTTGTCTGGCCGGTGCTCGTCGAGAAGCTTCCGGGCCTGCTCGGCGTGTTCGTGTTGGTGACGGTTGCGCTGACCTCGTCGCTCTTGGGGCTCAAGGCCCCCGAGTAGTTTTGAGCCTGGATGGTGACGTAATAGGTCGTCCCGGTCGTCAGACTGTCGAGGTAGAACGGAGAGGTGCCGGAGCTGCGCGTTCCCGTGACGGCGCCGGAGCTGGTCCCGTAGTTGATGATGTAGTAGGCCACGTTGTCCGAGGTCGGGTTGAGCGTCCAGCTCACGAGCAGCGCGTTGCAGTGACCGGCCACGAGGCTCGGCGTGGCGGGCTTCGACGGCGGCGCCGTGGTGGCGTCGAGGTCCTGGATCCCCTTGAGGCGCAGGTTTCGCGGAATGATGTCCCCCTCGAGCGTGAACTTCCGGTAGTGGTAATCAGGGGCGCTGGAGGTCTCGGTCGGATCGGCGTAGTTCGGATCCGGGCCGTTCGTCATTCCGATGAGGCGCACGTTGACGCTCGACATCGAGTTCCGCGTCGCCTTGTCGGCCGCCGCCTCCGAGATCGTGGACGAGGCGTCCTTGAACGTGCCGCCGGGGGAGTTGTAGGTGAACTGGAGATTCTGGACGTTCTCGACCACCGGCGTGCGGATGATGAAGTTTCCGCTGCAGCAGCTCCCGGTGTTGTTCGACAGCGAGATCTTGTAAAGGTCGTACGGCGGGTTCGTCGGGTTGAGCACGATGTTGTTGACGGTCACGGTCTCGACGTTGCCGTCCCGGGGCGATGTTCCCACGTCCGCCTGGAAGCTGATCGAATCGGGGCCGCCGCCTCCGGGCTGCTCGAGCACGTATCCCACGATCTCGTCGTTGCCGGTCGAGATCGTGTTGAACGCACCGCCGGCGAGCGCCGATTCCGGCGTCGTGCGAGCGGACGGGTCCTCGGCGTCGAAGTCGCCGCGGAAGATGATCGCGTGATCGAGCGCGGCCTCGAGCTGCTCGTCCGGGCGGTTCGCCCCGTCGGGGTTGACGTTGTAGCCGAGGAGGCGGAGGTCCGAGGTGAGCTTGTCGTAGGCGATGCGGACCGCTTCCTGCTGCTCCGTCGCGCTCTCGCCGCGCTTGAAGCTCTTCCGCGACGCGTCGTAGACGACCAGCGCCAGGATGATCGCCAGCGCCAGGACGACGGTGGCGACCATGACCTCCACCAGCGTCATGCCTCGTTGGGACGTGCTGCGGTTCCTCATCGTCGTTCCTCGCGCGAAGGCGCCCCGACGGCGCGCTCGCGTACTTAGTTCCTCGTCGTGTCGAGCTGGATGTTCCGGGTGCGGCCCGTGATCTCGGTCCAGAACACGGTGATCAGCACGCGGACGTTCCGTGCCTTGGTGGCGCCGGTCGCGGCGTCGACGAAGACAGGCGTGTTCCCGGCCGCGTCGGTGACGGAGGTCAGCGTGATCGTCGAGTAGGCGGTGGTTCCGAGCTCGCCCTGGATCGTCGTTTGCCAGCCCGGGCAGAAGCCGTTGGCCGTGTTCGTCCGGCAGTCGATCGTGTATGTGGTCTGCCCCGAGCCGCTCAGGCCGAAATTCCCCCAGAGCTGCGTGAACCCCCAGCCCCCCATGTCCTCCGAGATCTTCTTCGCCATCGCCATCGACTCGCTCGACGCCCGGCCGCTGCGCACGGTGCGGGAGCCGATGACGAACAGGCCTCCGATCGACAGCAGCACGGCGGCGAGCATCCCGAGCGCGATGACCACCTCGATGAGTGAGAACCCCGACGCGTCGGTCCTTCGCATCGCTTCCCCCTAGAACCGGCTGTGCGTCATGTCGACGAGCCCGATCGAATTGACGTTGACGAGCCACTGCTCGGTGATCGAATTGGAGACCGGACAGCGGATGTAGACGGTCGCCGCGGGAGAGACCGAGCCATCCGACTTGAACGTGAACGAGGCCGTCGACCCGGTCGCGAATTGCGTCTGGACCGGCAGTGCGACGAGACGCTGAGTCCCGTCCGTCTTCTCGTACGAATAGGTATTCGTCGGATCGACGTTGACCGTGAAGGTGATCGACTTGTGCTTGGCGACGGCGATCATCCGCGCCGCGCGGACACTCGTCGCGAAATTGTCGGCGACCTGGCGAACGTCCGCGATGCGGATCTGGTCGTTGACGAGCGGGATCCCGACTCCCAGCGCCACCCCGATGAACGCGAGGACGACCAGGAGCTCGACGAGGCTGAAGCCGTTGCGATGGCTCACGTGCTGTTCCTCACAACCCGCCAACCGATGTAGCACTCGGGATGCCATGGACGGCCCGGACCAACGACTCGATAAGTAGCTTGAATTCAATGAGTTACGCATTGGTAACCTCCCCCGTTTCGACCGCACACTCCCGGCCGCAGCCCACCCCTGTTACGAAAAGTTACATGTCGTCAAACGGGCATTTCTCGAGCGACCCCGGCCGCCGGGAGCCTCATCCGGAACGACGCCCCCCCGCGCGGCCCCTCGCCGACCTCGATCGAGCCGCCGAGATCGACCACCGTGCGCTGCACGAGTGCCAAGCCGAGCCCCGTGCCCCGCGCGCGCGTGGTGAAGAACGGCACGAAGATCTGCGCGCGCTTGTCGGCGGGGATCCCCGGCCCGTCGTCCTCGACCTCGATCTGGAGGAACCGCCCCGCGCGGCGGCCCACGATCCGGACCGCGATCGGTCTCCCCGATTCTTGCCCGATGTCCGCGGCGTTCTGGATGAGATTGCCGAACGCGCCGCGAAGAAGGCCCTCGTCCCCGACGATCGTCCCGAACTCTCCGAGGACCTCCACCGTGATCCCCGGAGGAGAGGTCGCGGCGCACGACCGGAGCAGCGCGGTCACGTCGACGGGAGCGCGCTGCGGCTCGGGGGGGCGCGCGTACTGGAGGAACTGGTCGATCTGCGCCCGCACGACGCCGATCTCCCGGAGGATCTCGCGCGCCGGGCCATGCACGCGCGGATCGGCCGACTTCTCGAGCATCTTCGCGTACCCGAGGATCGTTCCCAGCGCGTTCCGGAACTCGTGCGCGATCCCGGCCGAGAGGTGCCCCACCGCGGCGAGGCTCTCCCTCAGGCGCACCTGCTCCTGGACCTGGCGGATCTCGGTCAGGTCCGTCATGAGCATGAGCGCTCCGGATGCGCCGCCCGGCGTGGCACCCACCGGCGAGATCGTGACGCCGACGTGGGTGCTGCGCCCTCCTTCCGCCCGGATCTCGAGCACCTCGCGCGACACGCTGCGCGAGGCGTCGAGGCACCCGCGCAGCAGGTCGCGCAGCGCCGAAAACCCCTCGCCGAGCGCGCCGAGGTCGGCGCCCCTGGCATCCCCCGGCGCCGTCCCGAGCAGGCTCTCCGCGGCGCGGTTCGCTGCGGCGATCCGTCCGTCCTTGTCGACGACGACGACACCGGTCGCCATGTCTGCCGCCGGGCCTCCCGCGAAACGAATCAGGTCGGAAAGTCCTCCGGCCTCGCGCCCGAGCTGATCGAACGCCGATTCCTGCTCGCGGAGCTTGTCGGCGACGGCGCGAAACGCCGCCGCCAGATCGTCGGGCTCCGCCGGACCGGCGTCTCCGCGCGGAGCAAGACCGACTTCGCCCGCGATCCGGGCCATCTGGCGGTAGGGGCGGCTGACGAACCGGCCGAAGAACAGTGCAACGATCCCGATCAGCACGATTCCCGCGGTCTGTACCGCGACGATGCGCCGGAACCATGCGTGCGTCTCACCGAGATCCGGGACCGCCTGGGCCACCTCGACGACCGCGCCGAGGTGCCCGGTGCCGTCGAGGACGGGAACGAACGCTTCGATCCTGGCGGACTCACCCCCTGATCGTGGCGTCATGCCGGCCGCGACGGCGCGGCCGGCGGACAGCGCCGCACGGTCGGCGGCATCGAGATCCGCGAGGTGCGAGCTGTCCGCAGGCGGGCTCACGCTCGACGCGACGACCTTGCCGGTGGGATCCAGGATCGAGATCTCCGCCAGGTCGAAACGCATCGACAGGCGCGAGAGGCGGCCCGGATCGATCGCGCTCGCGCGGCCCCCGGCCGGAGCGCCGACCAGCGTGTCCGCGCCGAGCGTCAGCGCGACCTCGCGTCCCCTCGCCTTCGCACGCTCCCTCTCCGCGCGCTCGGCGGTGTCCCGGGCGCGCGAGACCAGGATCACGTTCGTCAGGTCGAGCGCCGCGAGGAAGAGAACGACCAGGACCAGGACGGCCCGGACCTGGGTCTCGAATCGGCCGGCACGCGGGAGGTGGGGCATCTCACGGTCCGACGTGGATCCGGTCGAGGTACGCCGCGAGCAGGATCCGGCCCTTGAGCAACGCGAGCATCGCCGCCGGTGTCAGGAAGCAGCCGAACGGGAGCTCGGTCTTGAGCGACTTCCCGCGCAGCGGAATCAGCGCGAGGCCTATCGCGGCGCCCACGATCGAGGCGACGAACAGCGTGACCGCGACCCCCGCCGCGCCGGTGAAGGCACCGACGAGCGCCATCAGCTTGACGTCCCCGAATCCCATCCCCTCGACGCCCCGCACCCGCCGGTAGAGCGCGCCGATCCCCCAGAGGATCCCCGAGCCGAGCGACGCACCCGTGAACGCCGCGACGAGCCTCCCCCACCCCGGATCTCCCAGGAACGGGTTCCACCAGGCCAGGGCGATCCCCAGCGCGAACCCCGGCAGCGTCACGGCGTCCGGGAGGAGCTGCTCGTCGTAGTCCGTGAAGAAGAGGACGATCATCATCATCGCGAACGGGACCGCGATGCCGAACGCCCAGCTCGGGCCGAGCTGCCGCCACAGCGCGAGCCAGGTGAGGCCGGTCAGCGCCTCCACCGCCGGGTAGCGCCAGGCGATGGGGGCCTTGCACGACGCGCAGCGGCCGCGCAGGGCCAGCCACGAGAGCACGGGCACGTTCTGCCACGCCCGCACGGCCGCACCGCAGTGCGGGCAGCGCGAGCCCGGCGAGACGATGCTGCGCCCCGCCGGCAACCGGTAGATGCAGACGTTGAGGAAGCTGCCGAACAGCAACCCCACGATCAGAGCGAGGATCGAGGCGAGCGGCTCGATGACGTCCACGGTCACGAGCCCAGCACGCGGGAGGCGGGGCTCGACACCTCGCCCGTCGCGGGATCGTAGGCGTACGGATTGCCATCCGGGTCCAGCGGAAGCTCCGGGACGAGCCCCGCGGAGACGAGATCGTGCAGGCTTCTCGGTCGGTGCCCCTCGCGGCGGGCGAAGGCCTCGATCGCGGCCGTGAGTTGGGCGAGGTCCGCCTGAACCGTTAGGCCGCGGATCTGGCGCTGCGCGATCGCGCGAGCCTCCTCGTCACCCCGCGGATTATCGAGCACGGCCTGCCAGCGCTTGAGCGCTCCGCGGAGGTCCCCCGAGCGCGCGGTCATCCCCGCCTCGAGGCGGAGCAGCGCCGCGGGCGCTCCCGGCACCGCGGCCGCCCGCTCGAAGTAGCCGACGGCCCGCTCGTACTGGCCGGCGTGATCGCATTCCCAGCCCGCGAGGTACGGCAGGATCCACTGCTGGGGGTTGTTCGCGAACCCCTCGTCCAGGAGCTTCAATCCGCGGTCGAGCTCGTGCGCCTCGACGGTGAGGATCAGCGCGCCGAGCCAGTACGGATCGAGGTAGCGCGGATCGAGCTCCGCGACGACGTCTCCGAAGACATGCTCGACGTAGCGGTACCTGTCGGCTCTCTCGTAGTCGGAGTAGTACTGGATCGCCCAGAGGTAGATCAGGTCGGCGACGAGAGGCGCGTGCCCGAGGCTGATCGCCTTCAGGTACTTGCCGTTGGGAAGGTAGAGAAGCTCCTTCTCCCCTTTCCGGGCGGAATCCATGCGCACGAGCCCCGCGCGCGCCCCCCACGTGCACGTGCAGGCGAACAGCAGCGCCAGGATCGGAGCCAGGCGGCGCATCAGACGAACTCGCGCCTCTCGAAGACGACGCACGCGAGCACGACGACCACCGATGCGTACCCGAGACCGTACGCGGTCGCGAGCGGAAGGTACCCGGGGGCGAGCGGAACGCCGTGCACGGCGGCCGCCTTCACGTCGAGCCGGTCGAGGTTGGGAAGCACGACGTGCAGCGCGCGGCACAGCAGTTTCCCCGAGGCGGAGTCGACCCGCTTCTCCAGGAGGTCGAAGCTCCACGACAGGTGGCCCGCGACGTACGTCGCGACCGTGCCGACGGCCGCGAGGATCGGGTTCGTGAACGCGGAGAAGAGCACCGCGAAGGCCGCGATCAGAGCGAGCTCGACCATGATCATCAGGATCGCGGGAACCAGGCTCACGGGCGATTCCCCCTTCAGCGCGACCGCCGCGAGAAGGGCGAGCCCCGTGACGGAAACGAGCGATCCGAGGACGAGGAGCAGCCCGGCGTACTTGCCGGCGACGAACTGCCAGCGCCGGACCGGCTGGGCGAGCATCGTCAGGACGGTCCGCCGCTCGATCTCCTTGAAGAGCAGCGAGACCCCGACGAACGTCGTGGCGAGCAGGCCGAAGATCGAGATCGCGGAGAGACCGAGGTCCTTGATGATCTTGACCTCGCTTCCGACCGTCAGGAGCGAGACGAAGCGCGCGAGCGCGATCAGGCCGATCGCAAAGGCGAGGATCAGGTAGAGGATCCGGTCCCGGATCGCCTCGCGGAAGGTGTTGAGCGCGATCGCGACGACGGCCCTCACGACACGCGCTCTCGCTCCCGCGCGCGCTCGATCTCGCGCAGGAACAGGTCCTCGAGCGTCTCGCGGCGCGGCCACACCGAGAGGATCTCGGCCTTGGCACCCGCGAGCGCGTTCAACGCGCGCGTGAGGGCCGCGACGTCCGGGAGCTTGGCCAGCGCCGTGCCGTCCGGATTCTGCCGCACCTCGCCGTCGATGCCGGACGGCGCCGCGCCGCGGAAGCTCAGCTCGATCCACCGCGCCTCCCGCGGCACGAGGTCGTCGAGGTGGCCCGAGGCGACGAGCCGGCCCTTGAACACGATCGCGACCCGGTCGCAGAGCATCTCCGCGTCCTGCAGGATATGGCTCGAGAAGAACACCGTCCTCCCGGCGGCGCGCAGCGAGAGGATCAGGTCGCGGACCTCGCGCCGTCCGACCGGATCGAGTCCCGACATCGGCTCGTCCAGGATCACGAGCTCCGGATCGTGCTGGATCGCCTGCGCGAGCCCCAGACGCTGCACCATTCCCTTCGAGAACTTCCGAAGCTGCGTGGATTCGCGCCCGGCGAGCCCGACCTTGGCGAGTGCTGCGGCGATCCGGTGCTTCCGCTCCGGCGCCTCGATGCCATGGAGCCGGCCGTAGAGATCCAGGAACTCGACCGGCGTCAGGTAGTCGTAGAAGTAAGGATTCTCCGGAAGGAATCCGAGCCGCTTGCGCGCGGCGAGGTCGGTCGGCGGCAGCCCGAACAGGCGCACGGTGCCGGCGTCGGGACGCAGCAACCCGAGCATCATCTTCAGCGTCGTCGTCTTCCCGGCGCCGTTGGGTCCGAGAAGCCCGAAGATCTCCCCCGGACGCACCGCGAGATCGAGCCCGGCGACCGCCACCGTCCGCCCGATCCCCAGATGTCCGTGGAACGACTTCGCAAGCCCAGACAACGCGATCACGTCCGACATCGAACGTCCGACCTCCGGTGACGGCCCGGGTGGAATCTAGGTGCTCGATCCGGAGCCGCCAAGATGCGACCGGACTGTGGCACCCTGGCTGGAAGGCGCCGCGGCGAGGAGGTCCAGATAGAGCGTCTCGAGCGAGACGACCATGTTCCGGACGTCGAACGCCGCTCCGAGGCGTGCACGCGCCGCCCGGGAGATCGCCTCGCGCAGCGTGGAATCCCCCGCGAGGCGCAGCACGCGCTCCGCCGCCTCTCCCGGTGCCGCGATCCGGACGAGGTAGCCGCTGCTCGCGTCCTCGATCACCTCGGCGGTTCCTCCCGTGTCGGTGGCGACGACCGGCCGCGCGGCCGCCATCGCCTGGAGCACCGCCCGCGGCAGCCCTTCGAACAGCGACGTGAGAAGGAAGATGTCCATCGCCGCGAGCAGTTCCCGGACGTCCTCCCGCCAGCCGAGCAGTCGCACGATGCCCGTCAGGCCCGCGGCGCCGATCCGCCGCTCGACTTCCGGTCGGAGCGGTCCGTCCCCGACGAAGAAGAAGCGCAGGGACGGGTTCCTCGCATGGGCGAGGCGCGCGACCTCGACGAAGTCGAGCGGGCCCTTCTGTGGCTTGAGGTTCGCGATCGTCCCGACCACGATGTCCGAGGCCTGGTAGCCGAGCGCGGCGCGCGCCGCCTCGCGCATCCCCGGCAGCAGCCGGAATTCCTCCGGATCGATCCCGCTGCGCACGATCGCATACTGCGACGCCTTCCCGATGCCGAGAGAAAGTCCGATCCTGCGGTCCGCCTCCGAAACGCAGATCAGCCGGTCGCACCACCGCGCGGCCCGCCGCTCGAGCCCGATGTACAGGCGCCTGAGCGGCGCGGGCTGGGTCGCGTTGAAGCTCCACCCGTGAACCGTGTGCACGACGGCGGGCACTCCCGCCAGGCGCGCCGCGGCGCGGCCGAGCAGACCGGCCTTCGACGAGTGCGTGTGGAGGAGATCGACGCCGGAAAGCGCGCGCGCCAGGCGCGCCGTCGCGATCGCGTCCCGCGTGGGGCGGATCGGGTGGAGGAGCCACGGGAGGATCCGCACGTCGGCGTCCGCGATCGAGCGCGCGGCGGAATCGAGCGGCCCTCCCGCGCCGGCCCAGAGACCCACCTCGAACCGCGTTCGGTCGTGGTTCGCCGCGCAATAGAGCGTGTTCTGCTGCGCGCCGCCGAGCTCGAGCCGGGTGATCAGGTGGACGACCTTGAAGCGCCGCACCTCATTGTCCCCATCGGGCGAGGAACAAGCTGACGGAGAGAAGGTTGAACAGCGGCAGCCCGAAGTCCTGCTCGCCCGCCAGGTGGCCCTGAAGCAGCGCCTCGACGGCGCGCGCGTCGAGGCCGGGCCAGGCGCGAAGCGACGACGCGGACAGTGCCTCGCGCGCGCGCTCGCGCAGCGGCCCGCGGATCCAGGAGTCGAGCGGGAGATCGAACCCGTGCTTGTCGCGCAGGAGAATTTCCCGCGGGACGATGCCGGCGAGGGCGCGGCGCAGGACGAGCTTGGTCTGCCCTCCGCGGATCTTGAGGCCATCCGGGAGCGTCGCGGCGAAGGCGACGACGTCCCGCGCCAGGTAGGGCACCCGGGCTTCGAGCGAGAAGGCCATCGACGCGCGGTCCACCTTCGCGAGCAGATCGTGCGGGAGCCATTCCGAGAGGTCCGCCGCCAATCGCGCTCCGAGCGCATCGGGCCGTGCGGCAAAGTACGGGGCGAACGCCGCCTCGGCGTCCCGCGTGAACGAGGCGACGAGCCCCTCGTCGAAGAGCGTTCCCGTGAGCGACCGCGCGATCGTCTGCGACCACTCGAGATGATTCCGGACCGGATCGGAGGTGCCGAGCGCCTCGAGCGCCTGGCCGACCCGGTGCGGGAGCAGGCCGGCCCGGCGGCCCGCCCGCGCGGCGGCGCCGAGGGCGGGAACCGCGCGCAGCCACCCGAGCCGCTCCTGGAGGCTGTGCCGCTTGTAGCCGCCGAACAGCTCGTCGGCCCCTTCGCCCGAGAGCGCGACGGTGACCTCCTGCCGCGCGAAGCGGGATAGCAGCCAGGTCGGCAACAGCGCCGGGTCGAGAACCGGCTCCGCGAGGTGCTCGATCGCCGCGGGGAGGAGTGCGGCGACCTCTTCGGCGGAGACCACCATCTCGCGATGCGCCGTGCCGATCGCGCGGCTCGCCGCCTGGGCGAACGCGCGCTCGTCGTGCGCCGCCGCATCGGCGAATCCCACGGAGTACGACCTCACCTGTCCCGGAGCCCCGCGCGCGAGAAGCGCCGCGATCCCGGTTGAGTCCAGGCCTCCGGAGAGGAACACGCCGAGCGGCACGTCCGCGACGCTCTGGGCCGCGACCGAGGCCTTGAGCAGCTCGCCAAGGCGCCGTGCCGCGCCATCGAGATCCGCGACGGAAGCCCGGGCGGTCCCATCCGGGCCATCCCCGGCTTGCGGAAGCGCGAACCAGCGAATCTCCCGGACCGTGCCCGAGACGACGTGGAGCGCATGTCCGGGAGGGAGCTTCTCGATCTCCGTCCAGAGCGTCTTCCGGCCGGGGACGTACTGCAGCGCGACCAGGTCGATCAGCCGGACCGGGTCGATCGTGGGCGGAGGCGCCGGGTAGCGCAGGAGCGCCCTGACCTCCGAGGCGAACGCGAGCGCGCCCCCGACCGTCCGGACGAACAGCGGCTTGATGCCGAGCGCGTCCCGGGCGAGGAACGTCTGCCGCCGCGCTCGGTCGACGATGCAGAACGCGAACATGCCGTCGAGCGCGCCGACCATCTCCACGCCGCGCTCCTCCCAGAGATGGACGAGGACCTCGGTGTCGGAGCGCGTGCGAAACCGGTGGCCCCGGGCGGAAAGGTCCCGCCTGAGCTCGACGTGGTTGTAGATCTCGCCGTTGAAGACGACCTCGACCGTCCCGTCCTCGTTGGCGATCGGCTGGTCGCCCGTCGCAAGGTCGATGACGCGCAGCCGCCTTATCCCCGCGACGACACCGGGCGCCTCGAGAAACCCGCCGGCGTCGGGCCCGCGGTGGACGATCGCCTCCGCCATCGCCGCGACTCCGCGGCGGTCGACCGGACCCTCGTTGAGCGCGATCGCGCCGCAGATGCCGCACATGGGGACTGCAGCCTCACGCGCCGCGCGAGAGCGCCTCGGCGGCCTCGATGCCGTCGAGGATGGCGCGCTCCATGTACGAGTACGTCCACGCGCCGTAGCGCCCGATCAGCCGGACGCCGGCCGCGGCGAGCTGCGGGGTCGCCCGCGCCATCACCTCCTGGCGCGCGCGATCGAAGATCACGTACCCGGGATCGATCCGGATGAAATCGCGCGCCACCACCCGGTCGGATCCGTCGAGGAGGCCCTCGCGTCTCAGGACGGCGAGCGCCTGCCGCTCGAGGACCGCCGGGTCGGCGTCCTCCGCGCGAGTCAGGCCGAACTCTACGTAGAGAGACGAGGTGCCCTCGGGCGCGACCCCGCGCGAGAACGCGCTCGGGAACCCGACCCGGTAGAAGGGAACCTCGGGATCGGGAAAGTAGATCCAGTGCGCGCCGCCGCCGATCCCCTCGCGGTCGATGCCGAGGTTGAGACAGCCGACGACCGACCAGTCGAGGCGTCGCGAAAGCGCCGCACCGTCGAGGCTCTTCGAGCGCGCCATCCCGAGAAACGCGGGAAGCGGGATCGTCACGACCAGTCGCTCGTAGGTGATCGACTCACCGGAGGCGAGCGTGACGCGCTTCGCGTCGAGATCGACGGCGACGGCACGCGCGCCCGTGCGTAACGTCTTCACCCGGCTCGCGATGGCCCGCGGGACGATGTCGATTCCCCCGCGGCGAGGGTAGCGGAAGGTGGCGTTGTACCCCATCGCGTCGTTGCGGATCCCGAGGGCGCCGCGGACGATCTCGCCGAGGTTCGGTCGTGGCACCGCCCAGGAAACCCAGTCGGCGGTCATCTCCCGCGGATCGCGCCGGAACAGCTTTCCGTTGTACGGGAACATGAACGCGTCGCTGATCCCGCGGCCGAGGGCCGCGATCGACCAGTCGTGGAACGAGATCGCCGGGTCGTCCGGAACGGCCCGGCCGAGCGCTTCGGCCGCGCCGACCACGCAGTCCACGATCACGTCTTCGGGCAGGCCGTGGAGGTGCGCCTGAAACGGGAAGGGGACCGTGACCCCCCGCGTGCGGATCGCCGCCTTGCGCGCGATCACCTCGAACACCCCCGGCCAGAGCTCTTCCACGAGGGCCGTGGCGCGCGGATCCCGCAGGTGGAGGAGGTGCCCCGTGTAGTCGAAGTCGAATTCCCCGACCCGGCGCGAGCGGCACAGACCCCCGGGCTCGTCCTCGGCCTCGAGGACGACGTGCGGCCGCGTACCGAGCGACCACGCGGTCGAAAGACCCGCGAGCCCTCCTCCGAGGATGACGATCATCCGGGTTTCCTGTCCTCCCGCGCAGGACCTAGAGCGACATGTCGATCGTCTTGAGCCAGGCAGCTCCCCCGAGCGCCAGCACGGCGACCACCGCCAGGATGGAGGCCGCGGCGCTCGGGCCGACCGCGCTCATGGCCACCGCTGCGATTCCGAGCACCGCGGTCGCAGCGTACGACGCGACCACCGTCTGCCGCGTCGACAGCCTCCACTTGCGCAGGCGGAGGGCGACGTGGTCCGGGCTTCCGAGCATCACCGGCAGGCCGCGCCGGCGGCGGACGTACATCACGAAGAGCATGTCGAACAGCGGCACGCCGAGGATCAGCGCCGGGGCGATCGCGGAGAGCCTGTTGTTCTGGGTGTACGCGTTGTTCATCGCCGTGGCCCCGAGCATCAGGCCCAGGAAGAGGCTGCCGCAGTCGCCCATGTAAATGCGGGCCGGCTGGAAATTGTATCGGAGGAAGCCGAGGCAGGCGCCCGACAGCGCCGCGAGCACCACGGCCGAGCCCTCGCGGCCGTTCCACGCGGCCACCGCGATCAGCGCGAGCGAGGCGGTCATCGCCGTGCCGGCCGACAGGCCGTCCATGATGTCGATCAGATTGAAGGCGTTCGTGCAGGCCAGCAGCCACACCACTGTCAAGGCGATCGCGGCCGGCTTCGGGATGAAAGTCAGCTTGATGAAGATGTCCGACTTGATCAGGACGAACACCGCGACGGCCTGCCCCGCGAGCTTCGTCCATGGCCTGAGCGAGCCCAGGTCGTCGACGAGGCCGACGAGCACGACGATCGACCCTGCCAGTAGCAGCCCCAGGACCTGCTGCGTGAACGGCACCGTCGCGGCCAGAGCGAGCAGGAATGCCAGGAAGATTGCCAGGCCGCCGAGATAGGCGACCGGCTCCTCGTGTGTCTTGAGCCGGCCGTCCGGCTTGTCCACGATCCCGAACCGGATCGCGGCCTGCCGGATGCGCGGGGTCAGCCAGGCGGACACGCCGGCCCCGAGAACGAACGTCAGGAACGGAACGACCCCTCGCGTCACCCGAAACCCCCGGCTCCGAAGGCTCCAACATCGTTCCCTGCCCGCCGTCCGTCCACCGGGGCGGCCGCGGCGCATCTTAGTCGAGCACTGGTCGGGCGAACGGGGCGCGCCAAAAGAAAACGGCGAGGACCGAGGCCCTCGCCGTCCGTTCGCTCGAAGATGCGGCGGTTCTTACTGCTGCGCGCCCGCCGGGTACCGGACGAACTGGCCGTTGGAGAAGCAGATCTCGTCGTTGAACGTCGAGGTCGTCCCGGCCGTGCACGTGCTGCCCGTGCCGTCCTTGCCCTGCGAGTAGACCGTGTAGTCGACCGTGGTCGAGGTCACCTGGAAGGTGTTCGCCCATCCGTCGGCCTGCGGCATGTTCTTGATGTAGACGGGCTCGAGGAGAGGCTCGAGCGTCGCCGCGGTCGTCGCCACGGGATACTTGTTGGTGTCGACCGCGTACGCCTCGATCGAGGTTCCGATGGAGCGCATGTCGGCCATGGTCCGCTTCTGCTTACCGCGGTCGATGGCATTGAGAAGGTTCGGGATAGCGATGGCCGCGATGATTCCGATGATGGCAACGACGATCAACAGCTCGATCAACGTGAAACCCTTCTGACTCCGCTTCAGCATCGTGGAAACCTCCTTGGTTCGTCCCAGGCGTAAATAGCAACGAAGGTGCCACCAGGAGCGCACACCGGACGACAGCGGGATTTCGCGGGGAACGAGGAGCTATTACGTTTTGCGCACAGTTGCTGGCGCGGCCGGATAACAGAAACATCGACGCTTTCCGGTCGTTGCGCGTCGGTGGCGGAAGGCGGGATGGACGTCGCGCGTCACCGGAGACGTCGCGTCTTCGGGGGCAAAGCGCGGCAGAAACAAAACGGCGAGGGCCGAAGCCCTCGCCGTCCGTTCGCTCGAAGATGCGGCGGTTCTTACTGCTGCGCGCCCGCCGGGTACCGGACGAACTGGCCGTTGGAGAAGCAGATCTCGTCGTTGAACGTCGAGGTCGTCCCGGCCGTGCACGTGCTGCCCGTGCCGTCCTTGCCCTGGGAGTAGACCGTGTAGTCGACCGTGGTCGAGGTCACCTGGAAGGTGTTCGCCCAGCCGTCAGCCGTCGGCATGTTCTTGATGTAGACGGGCTGGAGGAGAGGCTGGAGCGTCGCCGCGGTCGTCGCCACGGGATACTTGTTGGTGTCGACCGCATACGCCTCGATCGAGGTCCCGATGGAGCGCATGTCGGCCATGGTCCGCTTCTGCTTACCGCGGTCGATGGCATTGAGAAGGTTCGGGATCGCGATGGCCGCGATGATTCCGATGATGGCAACGACGATCAACAGCTCGATCAACGTGAAACCCTTCGAGTTCTTCTTCAGCATCTGCATGGCCTCCTTTGGTGGTCCGCCGGGGAATAAAGCAACACCGGTGCCAGGGGGCCGGCGCCGTATGCCCATCGGCATGAACGGGCGCGTCTCGTCGATTTTTCGACCGGCGATCGGGGTTTGTGACGAATTTCGCGCGCCTGTCATACGACGCGCGCTGCCCGGTGACGGCGCTCGGCTCGCGCGGCGTCGACGTCGAATGTCACAAGCAGACTCGTTACGCTTTTCGTGATCCCCACGGTGGCCGCAAGGTTGTTGGGACCGCCGGCGCGCCATCGGCGGGGACAGCGAAATTCTGCGGAGACTCGACGATGAAGCGGCGCTAGACGGCGTGCGAACGCCGGAGCTCGGGGAGCCTGGGCGTCCAGCGCTTGAAGTACA
>Ga0306920_100000497_pt1 | contig 45814 bp, 47 predicted proteins | sample flu12Cox44000170_FD_204666 | JGI IMG/M metagenome (GOLD analysis project Ga0306920, IMG submission 204666) | Lab enrichment of tropical soil microbial communities from Luquillo Experimental Forest, Puerto Rico - flux4day.12C.oxic.44.000.170 (v2)... | ecosystem: Environmental > Terrestrial >... | reverse complement strand
GCAGGTCATTGTCGATAGCAATGGCCTTCGACTGCAAAAGCTTGCGATGGGTCAGCAGCATCCGCAGCTTCTGACTGCGTAACGTCTTCACATGCACCGGACGGTAAAGCCCCACCCGCATCATCTGCGCCATACCGCGAGCGTCATTGCGGTCGGTCTTGTTGATCTGCGCTTTCAGCACGGCCCGCATGTGCCGCGTCTCGACACAGATCACTGGCAAGCCTGCTTCGGCGAGAGCGATGAACAGCCATTGCGACAGCGGCCCGGCTTCCAATCCGATCCGCCTGAAGCGGTAGGCCCGGTTACCCAGAACCTTCAGCAGGGCTTCTGGCTCGCTCGCTACCTTCACTTCCCGCACGATCCTGCCCGTGTCATCTACAATGCAGACACTCGTCTCCTTGACCGATACGTCCAATCCGGCAAAATGGTCCATGCTGCGCTTCTCCTTCTGATGCTTGAGGCCGTCACCACGGACCTCGTTTCACCATCAGCCTGAAGCGCAGCACCCAAAATCTTCAGCTATCCACAAGCTGGGCCGGCCGATTACCCCATCTTTGGGTCAAAAGCGGAAGTTCTACCCTATAACACCAAGAGTCCGATTTGCCCCCAGGACCGGACATGGTTCGTGGCGCTAGTCGGCTAAGGATCAAAAGCGGCTATCGCAGATTCGTCCGGTGGTGCGCTTGAGCGGCTACCGGCGCGCAGTCCAGGGTAGAGGCAGCCGTTTGGGTATCTGTCTCAACGCTAGCCCCGGTTGATTGCCTTCTAAGATCGCGGACGTTAGTCCAGGCCAGAGAAACGCCAATCGCAGCGCCTGCCGTACGACTTTCGGGTGCAGCTTTGTGTTGGTCGCGAGCCCTTCAATCGACGAGGAGCGCCCGCTTTTGAGTTCGGCCAGCCATGCGTGGGCGCGCACGACGGCCTGGAGCAGCTTTTGGTCGGGTGTGCAATCTGGCGAAGGTAGCAAGTGGGTCTGGCTTACTTTGGTTCGTGTCCAGGGGACCTCGATTGTCGTGGGTAAACCGCTACTTGCAGTGGCTGTTTCACTTTTGAGAGTGATGCGGACGAGCGTTTCGCCGAGAACGATACGCTCGATCTGGTCTGCGATCGCGTCGTCAGATGTCCCCGGCAAGTCGAGTTTTTGCCGAACGGCTTCCGAGACGATGCCTTCGATCTCGCTGGCCGCTACGCGCGTGACTGAACCAGCTTTGTGCTTGCGGCCACGCAGGGCCGTACTGACATAGAAACGGTACCGGACCCCGTTCTTGCTGGAAAAGCTCGGGCCCATGCGATTGCCCCTGTCGTCGAAGAGTTTTCCCTTCAGGAGGGCGCCACTCTCCGAATATGTCGTCTTGCATTTGACGACGTTGGCCTTGAGCAGCGATTGCACTCGCTCAAAGGTTTGCTGGTCCACGATCGCCTCGTGCTCGCCTTTGAACCACTTGCCGCCATGATGGACCTCGCCGAGATAGACCCGGTTCTTGAGGAAGTAGGCGAGGGGACCGTAGGTGAAGGGAATGCCGCCATTGTATTTGGCGACTTTCGTGTTTCGGCGCTTGGTGATGATGCCCCGCTGGTCGAGGTCAGCGACCAGGCGGCCAAAGGATCTGAGCTCCAGGTAACGGCGGAAGATCGTCCGGACTGTCTCGGCTTCTGCCTTGTTGACGACAAGCTTCTTGTCCCTTGCATCGTAGCCCAGTGGGACCGTTCCTCCCGTCCATTTGCCCTTCTTCCGGGATGCGGCGACCTTGTCCCGGACCCGTTCGGATGCCAGCTCGCGTTCAAACTGGGCAAAGGACAGAAGCACGTTGAGGGTCAGTCGGCCCATCGAGGTGGTCGTGTTGAACTGCTGGGTGACTGCGACAAAGGAGATCGAGCGGGCATCAAAGGTCTCGACCACCTTGGCGAAGTCAGCAAGCGACCGGGTGAGGCGATCGATCTTGTAGACTACCACCACATCGATCCGGCCGGCTTCGATGTCGTGCAGTAGCCTTTTCAAGGCAGGGCGGTCGAGGTTGCCGCCGGAGTAGGCGGGATCGTCATAGTGCTGGGGCAGGGTCTTCCAGCCCTGCGACGCCTGGCTCTTGATATAGGCCTCGCAGGCCTCCCTTTGGGCATCCAGCGAGTTGAACTCCTGCTCCAGGCCATGCTCGGTCGATTTCCGAGTGTAGATTGCGCAGTGAAGGGTCTTTCGGTCGTCAGCCCGCATTCTCCTTGCCTCCCTCTGATTGGCTTGGGCGCGAGCGCAACCCAAAGAACCGCGGCCCATTCCATCTGGTGCCGGTGATCTCAAAGGCGATTTCGGAGAGGCTGGAGAAGGTCTTGCCCTCCCAGGCAAAGCCCTTCTCCATCGCCATGACCCGATAGGTTTTGCGATTCCAGGTCCGCACAAGCTCGGAGCCCGGTTTGATCCGGCGGGGCAGCTCGAGCCGGCCATTCGGCTTGGCCTGAGCTGCCCTCACCAGCTGATCCAGCAGCCGCCGGTGCTCGCGCGACAGGCCGCCATAGGCTCGCTCCTGGATTCGATGCGCGATGCTGTGCCGGAGCAGATCCGGGCCGAAGGCCTTTGGCGGTTCGGTTCGGAACAGCTCCCGATAACGACAGCGCAACTCCGCGATTGGCATTTTGGGCAGCCGCTCCAGCTCGGCCTCGACCGCCGGATCGGCGGCCCACCCAGCTGCGCCCGGGCGTTCGTCCCTCATGACGAGATCCCGGTCTTGGCGATCCGGTAGATGCGCTGCTTGCCCACCCTTTCGGAATCTAGCTTCAGCTTGAGCTTCTTCTTGACCACGCCGGCAAAGAAGCCGCGCACGGAATGCGGCTGCCAGCCGGTTGCTTCCATGATGGCGGCAATCGTCGTGCCCTTGGCCTGCCGCAACATGGCCAGCACGGTGTCCTGCTTCGAGGGCGACCCGCTGCCCGACTGTGCTGACACGGCCTGTGCTGCCGCTTTTGGCTTGGTCGTAGTCTTGGTTGGACGTAGAGCCTTGGGCGCTCGCTTGATACCGCGAGACGGCTTTGCGGTGCGCTTCGCAAATTTCGACTTCTGCTTGCTGGTGGCCATCCGGCCCTCCTCGTATCAACGACAGCATCACGTGCTGCCACTGCCACGAGCCCCGCGAATGGGCGAGGCGAGGGGGAGGTGGGGGCCGCCGCGCGACGGCGCCCTCAACGCCACCACACACGCTCCTTTCGGCGCAGAAGTCGAGCGGAATGTCGAGCAATCCTACGACTTCTTGCGGCAGCAACAGCCGACAGCGCGGTTTTTGCGCCCAAGTGGCGCCGACGCGGCACCTTCTCAATTTCCGGGCGAAGTCTCGCGAGATTTTCCTTGGTCATCCAGAGCAAGGGGCCGAGCCCTTCATCGTTGAGTACCAGGCTGATGGAATCGCACTGATCGTCATGACGGAGGGGGAGGCGAACAGCTGCTATTCCAGGTCTGGCAGCCTACACCTGTCCGGCCTCTATCTTCGACCGAAGCGACCGCCATGCGACTGATCTTATCCCCGAGCGGCGACAGTCGCGCTCCGCCGAGTCACCACATCCTGCCAGCTCTCGGATAATCATCACCCTCGCATCTGACCTGTATAAGGTTCAGGGGGACATCGTCCTCAAACAACCAGCGCTTAGACGCCCAGTTTAAGAATTGCGAGACGCTGTCGACTTGATCATCATGCCTCCCTTTTGGGAACGCCAACACTTCCAGAAGAAAGTCGTCGAGCCACTCAGCCACACTCGGCAAATGAACGTGTCCTGCTTCGATTTTCGCCGACTGCGTTGCCATCCGGTCAGCTTTGCTGCCCTCCGGCTTAATCCCAATAGGCCGCGCCATACCCTGGGGTGGCTCTCGTTGCAGGTCCTGCAGGAGCATCATGCCCGGTCCAGCGTCCTCAATCAGGATAGTTCCGGCGCCGTGTTGCGCGGCCAAGCCTACGACTTTGCGGCGGAGATCCGGGTATTGGAGGCGACCGCGAAAAACATCGATCAAATGATAGTCGCTGGCATTGACCAGCCAGGTGGTGCAAACGGAAAAGTCGTTCCCATCACCGATCATCGAGGCAGTGTCCCAACTCTGGACCACACGGCTGCGCGGTCCCCGCACCGGTAAGCTATCGTACTGCCGGAGCCATTCCCTCCGGATCAAGTTGCCCTCGAGCGGCACTGGCCGCTGCTGGTATTGGGCGGAGAACATGAGGCTCCCAATCTCGGCCTTGATGCCATCAAGAACCTCCTTACTCTCCCGCGCGGGATGCAGGACATCTCCTACACGTCGGTGGAAGTACCTATGCTGAGCGATCTGAATCTTCGCATCGGCGATGGCAATGGCAGGTAGCTCCAGGAAATGCCAGCCGCACTGCCGGATGAGGTGACCGGCGAGGTCGTCCTGGTGCAGGCGCTGCATCACCACTACGATCGGACCGTTCTCTTTGTCGTTCAAGCGAGAGACCAGCGTGCCGCCATACCAGTCGATGACGCGCTTGCGTGCCAGCTCTGAGTTGGCATCTTCGGCCTTCAAGGGGTCATCGATGATAATCAGGTCAGCACCGCGGCCCGTCAATGTTCGCCCGACAGATGTAGCGTAACGGCTGCCGCCCATCGTCGTGACGAGTTCTGTTCCGGTATCCTTCGCCACGCGCATGGCCGGAAATAGAGCCCGATACCATTCTGCATCGATCACCATTCGGAATTGTCGGTGCAACTCGACGGCAAAGTCGTTGGAGTAGCTCACGACGATGATGCGGCAGCCGGGTTTATGACCGAGCAACCAGGCAACGTAAGCGATGGACACGCAGATCGACTTGAGGCTGCGAGGAGGCTGATTGATCAGCAGCCGGCGGCTTTCGCCGTGATGCACACGCATCAGCTGATATACGATCGCATCGATGTGCCAGTTTGGAAGGTAGGTCGAGCCAGGCAGAACAGTCTTGAATACTTTCCTGACGAAGGAGTGGAGGTCCGACCGCAGCAAGGCCGAAAGGACAGCGTTCATTTGCATTCATCCTTGTTCTCGTTGCTCGGTGCAACCACTTCCTTGACGCCTTGTTCTAAGAGTACCTGTTCGCGAAAGGCATCCAGTATCGCCTGATCATCCGAACTGATTGCGGTGGTTGGTTCCGAGATAGGCCCCGTGTGAAAGATGCGGGCCAATTCGAGAAGGCGATCCAGGGCTCTCGCGTCGCCTTTCAGGGCCTTCTCGCGAAGCCGCAACAGTACGGCCGTCTGTGTCGACACCTTCCGCGGCTTTTTGCCGGGATCGGTGAGGGTGATCGGAGCTTCCAGCGTGCGCTTAAGATCGGTTGCGAAATTGAGCGTACCTTTTTTGCGCCCGCGCGGATTGCCGGATTGGCCGGGTTTGAATTGCGTATGAACCGGCGGCCTGCCGTAGCCGACCTTGGCGTCGTCAGCGCTCATCGCGGGCCTCCTCTTTGGTCGATTGCTCAATCGCTTCGCTCTCCTCGTCGCTATCGAATGGAAGCCCGGTCACTGCGTGTACAGCATTGCGACCTGTCAGGCGTTGCCATCGCCGAACCGTAGTGTCGACGTAGCACGGCTCGATCTCGATCAGCCGCGCACGTCGGCCGGTCTTCTCTGCGGCGACTAATGTTGTGCCGGATCCGCCAAAGGGATCGAGGACGATGTCGTTCAGATTGGAGCAATCCCGAATGGCGTCTGCAACCAGCGCGACTGGCTTAACGGTCGGATGCAAGTCGAGCTTTCCTTTTGCGGAATTGCTCCAGGTGTTTTGAGATGGATAGTCCCAGACGTTGGAGCGATGCCGTCCGAACCGCCCCAGTTCTACATTGTTGATGTGCGGACCTCGGCCCTTCTTGAACACAAACACCAACTCGTGCTTGGACCGATATAACGAACCCATGCCGGCGTTCGACTTATTCCAGACGCAGACATTTTTAAGTTCAGTGTAGAGATTGGCCGTCGCGGAAAGCAGCTCTGGGATGTGTCGCCAGTCCATGCAGACGTAGTGGATTGCACCATCGGCCGAATAGTTCCTTGCGTGTCCCAGCGCGGTTGCGAGAAAACACTCGAATTCCGCCTTCGACATCTCGCCGGAGGCCATTCGAAATTCGCGATGTTGGGCTGCTCCTAACCCCGAAACGTGGCCATCGATCTCCACGTTGTACGGGGGGTCGGTAAATGCCATTTGCGCGGACTCGCCGCACATGAGCAGTTTGAAATTGATGCCGTCGAGCGCATTGGCACAGATGACTCGATGCTGGTCGAGGACCCAGATGTCGCCTGCGGTCGTGACTTCCGGCTTTGCCTTGTCGACCGCCGGTAGTCCGTCCTCCTCATCATCGCCGCCTCTGAGAAAGGCGTCGATCTGGCCGATCTCAAACCCGGTCATCTGCAGGTCGATTCCGCTATCTAGCTTTAATATCTCAGTAAATTCCAGCCGTAGGGCGTCGCCATCCCAACTGGCGTCTTCGGCCAGCCGGTTCAGGGCCAGTCGTAAGGCGCGTAGCCTGGGCTCATCCAGGTCGGTGATGATGACTGCCGGCAGCTCCGAAAGGCCGAGCTGGCGTGCCGCGCGTACCAGCGCCCAGCCATGGACAACGTTCCCGTCCTTGTCCGCGACGATTGGAAGCACAAAACCAAACTCGTCGAGACTGGCGGCTAGCTTACAGATCTGCGCCGAGGAATGTCGACGCGTTTCCCGACCGAGTGGCTTTAAGCGACTAATGGGACAGAGGGTCGGATTCAGATTTCGAGATATTGCATGGCCGTTGGTTATCGGCCGATGTGGTCTTCGCATTGCAGGTCTCCGTAGAACGAATCGGCAAATGAGTCGCCCATCGTCCATTGAACGGGAACTGCTTAGTTGGCGATCAGAAAGATCCTCCCCCGCACTGCCGCCTTATTAGGCTTTTTTTAACGACTTCGGCCATTAGGGAGCTTATCGATTGCGGCGTTACCCGCTCGTCGCACATTTTCATGAAGTCGAGAACGAACCGCCCAGCTGGCGAACGGGGCCTGCCATCATAGTGGGTCCTGTCGCGCGGCGTATGAGTGGCAGGACGACCTGTGCATTGTTCGAATAGATCACAAAGCCAGAAAATGGTCTGCTTGAGCTCCCTGTTTGGTTGTGGCCCAGGGCTCTGGCGGCCAGCCAGCAATGCTGCGTCAACAGAGGTGGACAATCTGATCGAGATATCCAGGACGTCCGACAGGGTGTTCATCTCATAGTCGGCGTGCTGAGGAAGATGTTTTAGAACATCCGTTTGACTTGCAAAATCGAGCCGCAACAACGTGTCGGCAAGTTCATCGGCAGAGTTCGCAATGGGCAGGAACAACGACGCAAAGTCTTTCGATTCAGTTAACCCTCCCGGGCAGTCCCGTGTCGTTGCCCGCGCCATTTCAGCAACCAATCGTAGGCGGTCCGGTAGCGTCACAAATACCCGGCTTGGCGTGAGGTCCTCGGTTTCCGGCAGATCAACGAGGGCCCAATTAGGGCGCGTCGTCAGCGCCTTAACTGCCGCTAGAAAAGGCTCGATGCTACTTAAGACTGCGGCCAGAGCGGCATTGCGCTCTCGCTGCGGCGGGACAAGTGCCTCTTGACTTCGCCCTTTAAGATAAAATCCGCGGATGAAATCGAGCTGCGACCTGAAGAAATCGGGTAGGTCACGGTTATTTGGAAAGATCAAATGGGTGGCAAGGACCTGAAATTGCTCATCGTCGTGCAGAAGACCGCGATCGCGGCCGGCTGCACCTGACGTCGCGTCAAGGTCACGGAGCTCTCGGTCCGTTCGGCCCCACCCCCGGAGGCGAGCCATTCCTTGCCGACCCCACTGCGGTTGAACTTTCGTCGGCATCAAGATCGCCCCAAGTTTAGATGCATCAAACCAACGCTCGCTCATGGTATCGGCCAGAACACCAATTCGGAAGCCGATTCGCGGAATGAATGGTTGCTTCTTAGGAATGAATAGTTGCTATCTACTTAACTGTAGTAAGCACGCGCGCAGCTCGTATTAGAGCCTGATTTATCCAACTGATTCGCGGAATGAGCGGTTATGGAATGTGCGCTTGCGGGGGCAAAGCGGATTAAAAGTGGAGCAGGGCTAGATGGCGGACACTCCTATGCAATTTCCATTTCGCGCTGGGAGGGCGCAGCAGCTGATCCCTAACACTTCTTCCCCGCACGCGGGCAGTGTTACTGCGCCAGAAATCTATATGCGACAATCAGTGCCACCATGCTCGCGAAAATCAGCAGTGCCGGGAGGGATTTTCGGATCATTGGCCTCGTCGACTGGCGCGCGCCGCAAAGTCTTCGTGACGGGCCTCTCGGCCGGCGGCGCCATGGCTTCTGTTATGCTCGCAACATACCCGGAGGTTTTTGCCGGCGGTGCCATCACTGCCGGACTGCCTTATGGGTGCGCTAGCAACGTTCAACAAGCATTCGAAGCCATGTTCACCGACCAGGGACATGCCGCGCAGGCGCTTGGCAATCGCGTACGAGCCGCATCCAGACATCGCGGGCCGTGGCCGAAAATCTCGGTATGGCATGGCACCGACGATCCGATCGTAAAACCTTCCAACAGTGAGGACATCATCCGGCAATGGACCAACGTGCACGGGCTTTCGCAGAGTCCCTCGCATCAAGAGTTCATGGCGAGTTGCACGCGCCGTGTATGGAGCGACGCAAATGGTGAGGCACGGATCGAGGCGTTTTCCATCAGCGGCATGACACACGGGGTGCCGCTCGCGACGACTACGGAAGAGAGTTGCGGCTCGGCCGGTGCATTTTTTCTGGATGTGGGAATCTCCTCAACGCATCACATCGCACGCTTCTTTCACCTGCACGAGTCTCTGGTTGAAATACCGCGTGCCGCCGCGCCGGTGTCAACAACCATTCAGATTCCAACTGACGGCGGCGCCCTTGCCATCGCTGGAGCAGCCGCCGAAGGCGTGCACAGTTCGGCCGAAGCCTCACTCGCTGAGGATGAAAAGCGGCAGACGCATTACTCAGTCGACCCCAACGCCGTGATCGCGGCAGCCTTCAAGGCGGCAGGGCTCCCGGTTCCGGAGTTTCCCACTGCGCTGCCCGGCACGCCGCCGCACGTTGCGCCCGGCCCGATCATCGCGGCGGCCTTCAAGGCCGCCGGGATCACGATCCCGAATTTCGGTCGCGCTGAGGTGATCGAATAGAATGCCATTTGCTGCAGTGTATGAGAGAGGCGCCGAATTTCCTAGCGGCAAGATGCCCCTAAAGTGGGTTGACGTGCTCGGATTCGAACTTGTCTTGCGCCACAAGAAGTCTGTTTCTACGTCTTTTGCGGATGTGTTGCGGCCGAGCGGGGCTACCGCCGAATGCGATTGGCCCTCCACCGTTGGCAGGTATCGCAGCCATTCGCCGGATCGCGCGTCGGCGCAAATGACGCGAGCCGCCGGCGGGATTCGCGAAGTGCCGCTCAGCAATTCAAACCGCTGTCGCGGCTAACGGGACATCAAGTGGGAGGTAGGATCGGCGGGACTGGTCGCGTTGGCCCTTCTGCGACGTTTGTCTGTCCGAACGTTGGAAGCCGGATGCGGTGGATGCTTCAAGCGGGTCGAGTGCCTGATCGACCCGCGCCGCCACCATGACGATCGGTCGGACCTTCCTTCATTGATTTTCCCGCCGCTTCGGAAAATTTTGCGGCTAGGCCCAGCGGACCCCGCCAATGCTGCAGCGCGCGCGCGCACCGGCGAGGGCCAGCGCATCGATGTCGCGCTGATGGACTGTATGCTGAACCTGTTGGTTTACGAGTTGCAGGAAGCGCAGTTTCCCATCCGCGCGCCGCGTCCGACCTATGGCCCGGTAAGAGCCAGGGATGGCGACCTCCTGATCGCGCCCGTGACCGCGCGCAATTTCACGTCGCTCTGCGAGGTCACGGGCCAGTGCGAGCTGGCCAACGATCCGCGATTTACCAGCGTGCCGACCCGCGGCGCCAACTGGACGGCGATGATGCAGGTCGTCGAGAAATGGACCGAGCGCCATACCGTCGACGAATGCATCGCCGCGCTCGATACGGCCGGCGTTCCCTGCGCCAGATTCCGCGATCCCGGCGCGGCCTTGACCGATCCGCATCTGATCGAGCGCGGTGCGTTCGCGAAGCTTACCGATGGCGCCGGCGACTTGCTCGGCGTGAACGCGCCCTGGAAGATGTCGGGCGCGCAGACATCGATGCGATCCGAAATTCCGGCGATTGGCGCGCATCGCGACGAAGTGCTGTCGAGCGCGCTGGGCTCTCAGCCGGGGTGATTTCTGAGCTTGCTGATGCGGGGACATTCGGAAAGATCCGGACAACAGGCAAGGTCTAGGTGGACTTCAGCCTTCAAACAAGCATCGCATAGAGCAAACTGGACGTCTGTCTAGCCGGGGCCTGAGATTTAGTTCGATCGCCGAATTTGCTCTGCACTGATAAGCTTTCTAACAAAGCGTAGCGCAAGGCTGGAATCATGTAGAATTGACTTCAAGTAGCGACCGCTAAGACTGTTCGCGGTGACGCCTATGCTAACCTGTCATTTATGACAAATGGGACTGCCCTCATCTCTGGAGCCGGCATAGCCGGCCCAACGCTTTCTTATTGGCTGGCGAGGGCAGGGTGGAAACCTACGATCGTCGAGAGCGCGCCGTCGATTCGGACGGGCGGCTACGTCATTGACTTTTGGGGACTCGGATATGACATCGCCGACCGAATGGGACTGTGTAGAGAGCTCGATCGTCTCGATTACCGCATGAGGGAGGTGCGGATCGTTGACGACGAAGGTAAGCGTAAGACGGGGTTTGGTACAAACGTCTTCCGCGAGATAACTGGAGGGCGTTTCATCACGGTTCGGCGTAGCGACCTGGCTCGCCTGCTGCTGGAGAAAGCGAAGCCGGTCACAGAAATCATATTCAACGAGCAGATCGTGGGCCTCGAGCAAGATCAGCATGGTGTAGAGGTTAGGTTCAAACGCGGTCATCCACGGCATTTTGATCTCGTGATTGGCGCCGACGGCTTGCATTCAAATGTGCGAAGCCTCGTCTTTGGCCCTCAGGAACAGTTCGAACGATCGCTAGGCTACACAGTAGCCGCCTTCGAATCTCCGGGCTATCGACCGCGCGACGAGGACATTTATGTCACTCACAATGAACCGGGTTGCATGCTTGGGCGGATGGCTCTCCGCGACGACCGAACTCTATTTCTTTTCGTGTTCGCGGACAGTGCTATTGAGCCCAGGTCAGCCGATGACCTCGTGGCCCAGAAGGTCCAGCTGCGGAAACGATTTGGCGGTGGTTCGTGGGAGGAATCGCGTATCCTCGACGAGTTGGACCGTGCGGAAGACCTGTATTTCGATCGCGTCAGCCAGATACATATTCGACCATGGTCGCATGGGCGCATCGCGCTCGTCGGGGATGCCGCATTTTGTGTTTCGTTGATGGCCGGCCAGGGATCGGCGTTGGCAATGACCGCCGCCTATGTGCTCGCTGGCGAGCTGGCTCGTGCGGGCGACCGATCCTACGTCGACGCCTTTCAACGATACGAGAGCCTTCTGCGTCCCCATATCGAAAGCAAACAGAGAGCCGCAAAAAGTTTCAGCGGCGTGTTTGCGCCAACGACCTCTCTTGGCCTGCTTGTCCGCAATCTGGTTATTGCTGCTACCACGATCCCAGGACTAGCTAGACTGGCTTTCGGCAGGGACCTAGTCGATAGGCTGGCCCTTTCCGAATATGCGTGGCGCTGAGGTTTGGAGCCGGACCATTTGACACCTGAGCGAAGGCAGCTTCTCCCCATCCTCGCGGGCGCCGCCGGTGGCGGAGTTGCTATCGGCATTATGGAGGCATTTTCGATCTCTACGGCATTTCCGTTGGTTGCCATCCCATTTGCCACATCAATTGTCTTAGTCCTGGGGTCGCCAGAAGCTGCCCCAGCGCAGCCGCGTGCGCTCATTGGCGGCCATTTGGTTTCCACATTAGTTGGTCTGCTGGTCGTCAAGGCGTGCGGGCCGGCCGTATGGGCTGCCGCATTGGCCGTAGGCCTGGCAATGGTTGCGATGCACCTGACAGGTACGTTTCATCCGCCTGCGGGCATCGACCCGCTGGTAGTGGTAACAAACAATATGTCGTGGTCATTCCTATTCGCGCCGGTGGGCATCGGTGCACTGTTACTGACGCTTTTCGCATTTGCATGGCACAATCTCGTTGCGCGAGGAGCCAACAAGAGCGACGTCTGGCCCGTCAGATGGTGGTAGCCATCGCGCGTCGTGTTGTCTGGATTTGGTCCCCTTGAGACATGCCGATACGAGTAGTCAGAACGACGCTTTTGTTCCCGAAATTGACGCACGCATATTGCCGGACGGTCGGCTTGGCCCAGCAAATGGGGTCGCTTGAAGCGCAAGGGCCCCCACCCTCCACGGGCCCACCGCAAGGTGCTAGTCTCCTCATCCGTAGACGGCAGCCCGAATAAGCTGTGCTCAATTGATATCAGGAATCTTTGACGAGAGAGTTACATGAGCCAACTGATCATTCGCGCCGGTGATTTCACTTTTCAGGCCCGCTTCGAGGAAGAGTTAGCGCCCAAGACCTGCGCCGCCTTCAAGAAGGCAATGCCGTTCGAAAGCCAGATGATACATGTGCGCTGGAGCGGGGAGGGCGTCTGGATGCCACTTGGCGATCTCGATTTCGGCGTTTCCTACGAGAACCACACCAGCTATCCCGCGCCGGGCCAGATTATCCTCTATCCCGGCGGCGTCAGCGAGACTGAAATCCTGCTCGCCTATGGTGGCGTACATTTCTCGAGCAAGATGGGTCAGCTCGCCGGTAACCATTTCATCACGCTGACGTCGAATCTCGAAAATCTCCCGGTTCTCGGGAGGACCGTGCTCTGGAAGGGTGCGCAGAAAATCCGCTTCGAGATGACGTAGATGACGGAGCCCCGCTACACGCGCTTGCTTGGCTCGCCCAATCCGAATTTGCCGGTCGGCGCGCGCGTGGCTGCTACCAGTCGGCTTCAGATCGCTGGCACCGAACTTGTATAGATCGGCCGAAGCAAACCGCGTTGGAAAAGATGAGTGAGACGAACACGGAAACGATCGAGCTTCGGGATTTTTCGCTCGGGCAAGAGATCGTCAGCCGCATCAACGAACTCGCGGCGATTTCGGATGCGCCTGAACATCTGGCGCGGATTTTCCTGACGCGCGAACATCGTGCCGCAGCAGAACTCATCCAGGGATGGATGCGCGAGGCGGGCATGCGCGCTCATCTCGATGCGATCGGCAATGTCTGCGGCCGCTATGAGGGCGAGGTCCCGGGCGCGCCCTGTTTGATGCTCGGCTCGCACTACGACACCGTGCGCGATGCCGGCAAATGGGACGGTCCGCTCGGCCTCATCACGGCGATCTCCTGTGTGGCCAAGCTGAATCGGCGTGGCAAGCGCCTCCCGTTTGCAATCGAGGTGACCGGCTTTGCCGATGAGGAAGGCGTGCGCTTCGCCTCCACTTTGCTCGGCAGCCGCGCGGTCGCCGGCACGTTTGATGAGAGCGTGCTGAACGTTCGCGACGAAGCCGGGATTTCCCTGCACGATGCATTGCGCGTGTTCGGCCTCGACCCCGGCCACATCGGCGCCGCCGCGCGCGTTCGTCGCGAGCTGCTTGCCTACCTCGAGCTCCACATCGAGCAGGGGCCGGTGCTGGAACTGCAAAATCTGCCGGTCGGCGTCGTGACCGCTATCGCGGGCGCTACGCGGCTGGCAGCACGGCTGACCGGCATGGCCGGTCACGCCGGCACGGTACCTATGGCGCTTCGGCGCGACGCTCTGGCCGGCGCTTCCGAATGCATTAATACGATCGAAGAGTTCTGCCGTGGCGATTCGAACGGTTTAGTCGGTACCGTTGGCTACATCCACGCGATGCCCGGCGCCACCAACGTGATTTCGGGCCAGGTCTCGTTTACCATTGATATCCGCGCGCCGACCGACACGTATCGCAAGCGCGCCGTCGCCGATATCGTCCGGCAGATCGAGGACATTGCCAGACGGCGCAAACTATCGCTGCAGCTCGACGTCACCCATGAGAACCGCACCGCGCCCTGCGCACCGTGGTTGCAGGTGCAGATAGCTGACGCCATTTCAGCCGTGGGCTTTCCCGTATTCGCTCTGCCGAGCGGGGCAGGGCACGACGGTATGGCGATGATCGACATCGCGGACATTGGCATGATCTTCGTTCGCTGTCGCGGCGGCATCAGCCATCACCCCGACGAGCATGTCGAGCTTGCCGACGCCGATGCTGGCGCTCGCGTGCTGCTGCGGGTGATCGAGAATTTCCGGCCGCGCGCCGAGACGAAATAGTTACCCCGCCGTCACATCGACCACCTCTGTGCCGTCGAGCACCTTCGCGGCCTTGGCGCCGTCAAGATCGCCCTCCCACGCGGCCACCACGACAGTTGCAACGCAATTGCCGATCAAATTGCCGAGCGCGCGTGCCATGCCGATGAACCAGTCGACCGAGAGCACCAGCACAAGCCCGATCGCAGGGATGCTCGGCACCGCATTCAGCGTGGCCGCAAGGATCACGATCGCAGATCCCGGCACGCCATGCGCCCCCTTCGACGTGATCAGGGAGACGCGAGCACCAGAAGGAGATCACCGAACGATAGCGGTGTGTTGGTCGCCTGCGCGATGAACACCACCGCTAGTGTCAGATAGATCGAGAAGGCGTCGAGATTAAAGGAATAGCCGGTCGGGATCACGAGACCCACGATGGAGTCCTTAACCCCCAAGCGCTCCAGCTTCTTCATGACCTGTGGCAACACCGCATCCGATGAGGCGGTGGCAAGCACGATGGTCAATTCCTCGCGCAGGTAGCCCAGGAATTTGAGGATGTTGATCCCCGAAAGCGCCATCACGCCACCGAGCACGCAGAGCACAAAGATTGTGACCGAGACGTAGAACAGTGCCACTAGCGAAATCAGCTGCTTCAACGAGCCGACGCCGTATTTGCCGACGGTGTAGCTGACCGCTCCCAGTACGCCGAGCGGCGCGACGCGCACGATCAATCCCATCACTCGGAACAGCACGGTCGAGACTGCGTCAATTAGCGCGTTGATGCGGTCGCCCTTCTCGCCGCCGACCAAAGCGAGGCCGACGCCGAAAAGGATCGCGAAGAATAGCACCTGCAGCACGTCGTTGCGTGCAAGCGCATCGAAGGAAGTGGTTGGGATGATGTTCATCAGGAAGGCGCCGATTCCTTCGCCCTTCAGCTTCTGCGCATTGCCGGCATAATTGGACAGCGCCTTGCCATCGAGCGTTGATGGATCGATGTTCATGCCGTGGCCGGGACCGAACAGGTAGGCGAGCAGCAGGCCGATCACCAGCGCCACGGTCGTCATCGCTTCGAAATAGACCAGTGCCTTGACGCCGACTCGGCCGACCTTCTTGAGGTCGCCGGCACTGGCGATGCCGTGCACCACGACGCAGAACACAATAGGCGCCACGATCATGGAGATCAGCTTTAGGAACGCGTCGCTGAGGATCTTCAAGCTGATCGCGAAGTCGGGAACCGCCGCGCCGAGCACAATGCCGAGCGCAAGGGCCGCAAAAACCTGAACAAATAGCGAGGTATAGAGCGGCTTCTGTGTCGCTGGCGCGGCGGTTGTGATGGTTGCCATGGTACCCTCCCCCTGATGACACAGGCAAAACTAGCAACAAGCATGCCAGTTTCCTGCTGCCAATGGGATGTTCACTAGGGCGCCGGGTGTGAATTCTTATGCTCGAAAGGCTGTGCAGCCCTCAGTTACACCGCTACGAGGTGCGGCGACGCGCCGGCCGTCTGGCGCTTCTTCAACCTAGCGAACAGCGAACGGGCGGCAAGCCCCGCAGTGTCGGCGACGGAGGGATCGCGCGAGACCATGGCGGCGACGATGGCGCCGTCGATTAGAAGCGCCAACTGATGCGCCAGCAACTTGGGCTCGACTGCGCCCGTCTCGGCTGCGAGCTTTTCGATGTGCGCGAGCACGACCTTCTTGTGCTTCATGGCAATCGCGCGAAACTGCTTCTGGTCCTTGTCGTGCTCGCCTACCGCATTGATGAAAGGGCAGCCGTAAAAGCGTTCTTCGCCGAACCACGTTTTCAGCGCCAGAAATATCCGCGAAAGCTTAGTCTGCGCATCGCCGCCGCCCGCTTCGATGGCGGCGATGAACCATTCGCGCCATTGCCGGCCTTCGCTCTCCAGCACGGCATGCACGAGGTTGGATTTCGAGCCGAACAATTTGTAGAGCGTTGTCTTCGCGGTGCCGGCAGCGTCGATTATGGCGTCGATGCCGGTTGCGTTGATGCCGTTCTTGCAGAAGAGTTGCGTCGCCGCGCTCAGAAGACGGCCGCGCGCCGATTCATCGTCGTTCCCCGCCAGGCGCGGTGAGACGGATCTTTTCCTTGGGGTCGATTTGCCCGCCTTGCCCATGGTGGCAGTTAAGCGAACCGCCGCGCTTTCATCAAGCGGCATCTTCGCCGCGCGGAAATGACCGCGCTCGCTGGGCAATTGCATCACGATTGGGCACGGCGACCCTGACCGCTGCGAAGGCAGGGGAGGCTAAGCCGCTCGAAAATTTCGACTTTCCACCCTGGCCGCGTCTGGCACGCTTCGTGCAGGAAACAGACCGTTCGGTATCCTAGCTCCGGAGAGAAACTGATGACCGCGGTTGCACAGAAAACGGTACTCACAGGCTGCCTTGCCCCGATCGACAAGGACGGGCTCGAGCAATTGATTGCCAACGGTATGGCCAACCCCAAGGTGATCAAGACGTTGAAATGCAGGACTGTGGCCGAGGGCAAGTTCCGCCACGCCAACTACATCCGCAACCTGGCGCCCTACATCGTGGACGAGCCGCCCGGACTGCTAGGCGACGACACCGCGCCCAATCCGTCGGAAGCCTCGCTTGCGGCGCTGGGTTCCTGCCTCGCGGTCGGCCTCCATGCCAACGCGGTTCATCGGGGCTGGATCGTCAACAAGCTCGAGCTCGAACTCGAAGGCGATCTCAACATCACAGCCGTCTGGGGCACTGGCGACGTCAGCGACAAGCCGGTCGGCTTCACTGACGTGCGCGTCAAGGTCGACATGAACTGCGAGGGGATCTCGGAGGAGGAGATCAACGCGCTGGTCGCCCACGTCAAGAGGTGGTCGCCGGTCGCCAACACTTTCACCCGGCCGGTTAATCTCGAGGTAGGCATCTAGCAGCGGCGCCAGATCCAAAAAAGATGCGGAAACGATCATGGGTTCACTAGCTGTATCGCGGGTCGAGGCACTTGATCAGCCCGCACCTTCGATTGCTGACGAGGTTGCCAAAATCGCGCGCAACGAGCTGGCGCCGCTTGCAGGCGCAATTGACGCTGGCTCCGTCTATCCGGAGGAGTTGCTGCGCCGCTTCGGCGAAGTCGGCGCCTGGGGCAGCCATGTCCCGCAGGATGGCCCCGCGGATCTGCGCTGCGCCATCCAGACGATGGCCGCGATCGGCGAGGTCTGCGGCGCTACCGCCTTCATGGCGTGGTGCCAGAACACGCTGGTCTGGTACGCGGCGAATTCGACCAACCTGAAGCTTGCAGCGCGCTTCGGCGACAAGTTTTCGACTGGACGAATTCTCGGCGGCACCGGGCTCTCAAATCCGATGAAGAGCTTCTTCGGGATCGAGAAGTTCAAATTGAAAGGCCGCAAGGTCGATGGCGGCTATATCGTCCGCGGCGCGCTACCATGGGTGTCAAATCTCGGCGAGGGGCACTTCTTCGGCACCATCTTCGAACGCGAGGATGCGCCTGGTGAGATCGTGATGTTCCTTGCCGATTGCTCGGACCCCGCCATCACATTGCAGCCCTGCAAGCCGTTCCTCGCAATGGATGGTACCGGCACCTATGGCGTGCAGTTCCGCGATGCCTTTCTGCCTGATCAGCTGATCCTAGCCGAACAGGCGGGACCCTTTGTCAAGAAGATCCGCGCCGGCTTCATCCTGTTACAGCTCGGCATGGGGCTCGGGCTGATCAAGGACTGCATCAATATCATGGACGAGGTCGCAGCCCCTCTGGGTCACGTCAACTGCTACCTCCCGCAGCAGTCTGTCAATTTCAAGGAGCTATTCTGCGAGCTCGAGCGCGAGACCATGGCGCTGGCGCATGATCCCTACAATCCGGAGGACAGTTACTGGCGCAAGGTGATCGCGCTCCGCTTGCGCGCGGGCGACGCCAGCGTCGCAGCGGCGCACGCAGCGATGCTTCACTGCGGCGCGCGCGGTTACCTGAAGAGCCATCGCGCACAGCGCCGGCTTCGCGAGGCCTATTTCGTCGCCATCGTCACCCCCGCCACCAAGCAGCTGCGCAAGATGCTGGCGAACGCCTGAGGATTTTTTTTACTGCCCCGAGACTGCAACCACAACCAGGAGAGGCCTGCCATGACGGACGTACTGATTTCTGCCGGTGAACTCGCCGATCTCATCAAGAAAGAACCGTGTGTCATCATCGACACAAGGAATCCGGATGCCTACGCTGCGGGGCACCTCCCGAATGCCGTTAACGTGCATGATATCTTCACCTATCTTGCGACCTCGACGCCCGAGGGCATGAGCGAGCTTAAGACCAAATTTGCTGACGCATTCGGCGCGGCGGGCCTCTCCGGCAAGGAGACGGCCCTGATCTACGAGCAGTCGATGAACTCCGGCTTCGGCCAGTCCTGCCGCGGTTATTACCTCCTGACCATGCTGGGCTATCCCAAGGTCAAGGTGCTGCACGGCGGCATCGATGCCTGGGCCGCGGCTGGTCTGCCGATCACCAAGGACGTGCCGACGCCGGTGAAGGCGTCGTTCTCGATCGTGCGGGAGGCAGCCGACATCATGATTGACGCAAAAGCCATGCTAGCCGCGGTCGGCAAGCTTGGCGTCGCGATCCTCGATGTGCGCGACGTCGATGAATGGATCGGCGAAAGCTCCTCGCCGTACGGGAAGGATTTCTGCCCGCGCAAGGGCCGCATTCCCGGCGCGGTTTGGCTCGAATGGTACCGCATGATGAAGCCGACCGCGGAGGGACCGCGTTTCAAATCCAAGGACGAGATCTTGGCGGAATGCGCGACCGTTGGTATCTCCCAGAATACGCCGGTCTACCTCTATTGCTTCAAGGGCGCGCGAGCCGCGAATACCTTCCTGGCCCTGAAGAATGCGGGCGTCAAAGACGTGTGCATGTATTTCGGTTCCTGGAACGAATGGTCGCGCGACCCCTCACTGCCAATTGACGAGGGTCTGCCCACCGCTGCCGGCGTAACAGGCAAAGCGGCATAGAACCTGCATGTTTTGTTGTCGCCCGGCGCCAAGAGCCGGGCGGCATCAGGCTTTCCGTGCAGGGGCAGCAAAAAGGAAACGGGCCCCGCTGTGCGGGTGTGACAAGGGGGCGCGGCATGTCCACATTCGACGATCCTTTCGACGCCGAGCGCGAGCTGAAGGCTGGCTGCATCTGCGGCCGGCATCGCTCGGCCGCCGAACACGCGCATAGCGAGCGCACGCTGCGCTGCGAGCCGGTTGAGAGGGACGACAAGCGTTACGAGGGCGTAGTGGCGTCCGCCGTGGTGCGGGCAGTGTTTCCCAAGGACGCCGCGCGGCGCGCCTTTTTGAAATCGGTCGGCGCCTCCACGGCACTCGCAGCGCTCTCGCAATTCTTTCCAATCAAAACCGCGACCGAGCTGTTCGCCGAAGGCGCAGCCCTCGAGAAGAAAGATCTCAAGGTCGGCTTCATCCCGATCACCTGCGCAACGCCCATCATTATGGCAGCGCCGCTCGGCTTTTACACCAAGCACGGCCTCAACGTCGAAGTCGTGAAGACCGCCGGTTGGGCTGTGATCCGCGACAAGACCATTAACAAGGAATACGACGCCTCGCACATGCTCGCACCGATGCCGATCGCGATCACGCTAGGCCTGGGCGCGCAGCCGATCCCGTTCGCCGTGCCGGCGATCGAGAACATCAACGGCCAGGGGATCACGCTTGCGATCAAGCACAAGGACAAGCGCAACCCCGAGGACTGGAAGGGCATGAAGTTCGCCATTCCCTTCGACTATTCGATGCACAATTATCTGTTACGGTACTATCTCGCCGAGCACGGGCTTGATCCCGATATCGATGTGCAGCTGCGCGCTGTGCCACCGCCGGAAATGGTTGCAAACCTCCGAGCCGACAACATCGACGGCTTCCTCGCGCCGGACAATATCTGCCAGCGCGCGATCTATGACGGCGTCGGTTTCATGCATTTGCTGTCGAAGCAGATCTGGGATGGCCATCCTTGCTGCTCGTTCGCCGCAAGTCGCGAATTCATTACGACGTCGCCCAACTCATTTGCCGCGCTAACGCGCGCGATCGTCGACGCCACCGCCTATGCCGCCAAGGGCGAGCATCGCAAGGAAATCGCGGAAGCAGTAGCGCCCGCGAACTACATCAATGCGCCTGTAACGGTGCTAGAGCAGGTCCTGACCGGCACCTATGCCGACGGACTAGGCGGAGTGAAGACCGATGCCAAGCGCGTCGACTTTGATCCGTTCCCTTGGCAGTCATTTGCGGTGTGGATGCTAACCCAGATGAAGCGCTGGGGTCAGATCAAGGGTGACGTCGATTACAAGGCGGTCGCCGAGCAGGTCTATCTCGCGACAGATACGAGGAGGGTCATGGCCGAGATGGGGCTAACGCCGCCACCGACCGCATACAAGTCGTTCTCGGTGATGGGAAAGACCTTCGACCCCGAAAAGCCAGATGACTATCTCGCCGGCTTCAAGATCAGGAAGGCGTCATGAGCACCTCGCTCGGCTTCCGCGCGGCGATCGTGTCGGTTGCGCTATTCATGGCCTTCCTCGGCGTCTGGTATCTCGCCACGCGCTCGACGGCGGCTGTCACCACTATGAGCCCCGAATACGCCAAGCTGATGGGGGCTACTGCTACACAAGGCAAGTCGGCGATGCCGGGGCCGGTCGACGTCGGCGCGAAATTGTGGGAGCACCTCAAGCGGCCGTTCTACGACAATGGCCCGAACGATAAGGGGCTCGGCATCCAGCTCGGCTATTCCATCGCGCGGGTTGGGCTAGGCTACCTCATCGCCTTGATGGTCGCGATTCCGCTCGGATTCCTGATCGGTATGTCGCCTCTCTTCAGCCGGGCGCTTGATCCCTTCATCCAGATCCTGAAACCGATCTCGCCGCTCGCCTGGATGCCGCTTGCGCTCTACACCATTAAGGATTCCGGGCTGTCGGCGATCTTCGTGATCTTCATATGCTCGGTGTGGCCAATGCTCATCAACACTGCCTTCGGCGTCGCCAGCGTGCGCAAGGAATGGATCGACGTCGCGCGTACGCTGGAAGTCGGAACAGTCAGGCGCGCCTTCACCGTCATCCTTCCGGCCGCGGCGCCGACGATCCTGACGGGCATGCGTATCTCGATCGGCATCGCCTGGCTTGTCATCGTCGCAGCCGAGATGCTGGTTGGCGGCACCGGCATTGGGTATTTCGTCTGGAACGAGTGGAACAACCTCTCGATCACCAACGTCATCATCGCGATCTTCCTGATCGGGCTGGTCGGCATGCTCCTCGACCAGATTCTTGCGCGGTTCACGCACATGGTTACTTTTCCGGAGTGAGCTGCGGTGACCGACAAATTCATCTCTATCGAAGGTATCGCCAAGCGCTATCCCGCGCAGGGTGGCGGCACGATTGCGGTGTTCGAGAATTTCTGGCTTTCGATGGCGCGGGGCGAATTTGCCTGCGTGATCGGTCATTCCGGCTGCGGCAAGACCACGGTCCTGAACGTCCTTGCAGGGCTCGACGAGCCAAGCGAGGGCACAGTCATCGTGGATGGGCAGGCGATCGACGGTACGAGCCTCGACCGCGCCGTGATTTTCCAGAGCCATGCGCTGCTTCCATGGCGTACCGTGCTCGGTAACGTCGCTTACGCCGTTACCTCGAAATGGCGGAGCTGGGATCGCGCACGCGTGAAGGCGCATGCGCAGAAGTTCATCGATCTCGTCGGCTTGACCGGTGCCGAGTACAAGCGGCCCTCAGAACTCTCGGGAGGCATGAAGCAACGCGTCGGCATTGCGCGCGCACTTTCGATCGCTCCAAAAATCATGCTGATGGACGAGCCGTTCTCGGCGCTGGACGCGCTGACCCGCGGCACGCTGCAGGACGAGGTCCGCCGCATCTGCCTTGAGACCGGGCAGAGCGCGTTCATGATCACCCATGACGTCGATGAAGCGATCTATCTCGCCGACAAAATTTTCCTGATGACCAACGGCCCCGGTGCGGTGCTGGCGGAGATCGTGGAAAATCCGCTGCCGAAGGACCGCGGTCGGACCGATCTGCACCGCCATCCGCTGTATTACGCACTGCGCAATCAGATCGTCGATTTTCTGGTTAGCCGCAGCAAGACCTTTGCGGCCGAGTTTCCCGCTCACGATCCGCGTCACGTGCCACTGGTGCGGATCGGGATGACAGAGCCCACCATCGTGTCTGTGCCAAAGATGGTAGAACCGCCGTCGACGCAGGCGGTTGCACGTTAGCGTTACCCGAAGGGAGAAGATGACCGATGAAACGATCTGACCTCACCGAAAAGTTGCTCGACATCAAGCGTGAGAAGGGCTGGAGCTGGAAATACATCTGCGAGAGGATCGGCGGTTACTCGGAATTGTTGATCGTCGGCGCGATCCTCGGCCAGATGAAGCTGACTAGGCCGCAAGCGTCAAACGCCGGCGAACTGTTCGGGCTCTCCAAATCTGAAACAGCGATGTTGAACGAAACGCCAATGCGGGGCGAGGGCGTTCCGATGCCGCCGACCGATCCGCTGATCTACCGGTTCTATGAGCTCGTGATGGTCAACGGTCCGGCCTGGAAGGCGCTGATCGAGGAGGAGTTCGGCGACGGCATCATGTCAGCGATCGATTTCGACATGGTGATGGAGCGCCTCCCCAATCCGAAGGGCGACCGCGTCAAGATAACGATGAGTGGCAAATTTCTGCCGTACAAATACTACGGCAACAGCGGCAACGTACCGGAGTATGGTTTCAAGGAGGGATGATCAAGCGCTCGGCAAATCGAATAACTGTAACTACTAGTGAGGATGCCTTGCTCGGAATGAGACCCAACGAGTCTACCCTCAATGACCGCTGCCTACGTGGTCGCTGGCGAGCTAGCTCGTTCGGGCGGCCGAGACTGTCAGGCGAATTTCAAAGGGGGGTAGCATCATGACAACCTTGGCGCCGACAATTCCAGCGGCATGGTACTGGAATCGCTGGTCTCAACTCGTTCTCGGCGTGATCGCCATGATGGCAATCTCGTCGCCTCAATATGTGTGGACGCTGTTTACCGGACCGTTGAACCAGAAGCTGGGAACTACGCTCGCGGAACTGCAGTGGACATTCTCGCTGCTTATTATTCTGCAAACCTGGTGCTCGCCGCTGCAGGCTTATCTCGTCGATAAGTTCGGCCCGCGGCTGCTGATCTCGGCCGGTGCGCTGATGGCCGGCAGTGGCTGGGTTCTCTCCGCTTATGTCGACAACATTTGGGCGCTTTATTTCACCTACGGTGTTATATGCGGATTTGGCACCGGCATCATTTATGTGGGAATCATTGGTCTGATGGTGCGTTGGTTTCCCGACCGGCGCGGCCTGGCGACGGGGCTTGCTGCCGCGGGCTACGGGTTTGGTGCAATCTTCACCAGCTTTCCTATCGACAGCATGATCAAGAGCGCCGGCTATGCGCACACACTGGTCGTGTGGGGCATTATCCAGGGCGGGATCGGCATCATCGCGGCGCAAGGGCTGCGGATACCGCCGGATAGCTGGCAACCGGCGGGCTATACACCCGCGACAGCTACCACGATGCAGTCGAAGCACAGCTACACGCCGGGGCAAATGTTGCGAAGCCCGACGTTCTGGTTGTTGTTCTTGATGATGAGCATGATGTCGACCAGCGGGTTGATGGTTGTCTCCAACGTCGGACCGTTCGCGAAGGAATATAATGTCGCCAACGCGCTGGTGTTTGGAATGGCGGCGCTGCCACTCTCGTTGACCCTGTCGCGTCTCACCAACGGACTGACGCGGCCCTTCTTTGGCTGGGTGTCCGATCACATCGGCCGCGAGACGACGATGGCGCTGGCATTCTCCTTGGAGTGCGCCGCGATTCTCGTGTTATTTGCATTTATTGATCGACCTGCCTTGTTCGTCGTCCTGACGGGCCTCGTGTTCTTCGGTTGGGGCGAAATCTTCTCGCTCTTTCCGGCGACCCTGACCGACACCTTCGGACCGAAATACGCGGCGACGAACTACGGTTTCCTCTATATCGCGCAAGGCGTCGGCTCAATTCTGGGTGGCCCCGCCGCGGCGTTTCTCAGGCAGGCGACCGGCAGTTGGACGTCCGTGTTCATCGTCGTGGCCGCCCTCGATGCGGTGACCGCGTTACTTGCCATCACGGCCCTGCGCAAGCTGCGCAGCCGACATATGCAGGCAAGCTGAAACCACATCAATCGGTTGCAGGCCGTCCAGTTCGAATACGGCTTAACCGGAAAATGGTTGGAGTTGCTACGGGAACTCGCGCCCGGCATAAAACGAGTGGCTGTGATTTGGGGCCCCGATCTGGCTGCGGGCATCGGTCAGTTCGCTATCATCCAGGCGGTGGCGTCGGCGCTCGGTCTAGAGGTCACTCCATTCAAATTTCACGACATTGCTGAGACCGAGCTTGGACTTGCAGCCTTCGCACACTCCGGCGATGGGGGCCTGATCGTTACGGCAGCAAGTGTCCTTGCTAATCGCGAGCTATTCATCGAGCTAATCGCTCGCGTAAAACTACCTGCAATTTATCCTGTTAGACGCTTCGTTGATCTCGGTGGTTTGATGTCCTACGCCGCTGATTTCGACGCGCAGGCTGCTGCCCGAGCTGACGAGGTGATCGAATAACGACGAATTGATGCGGTGCATGAGTCCGGAATTGGCCCGAAGCTGACCAACGCCGCGACGGCGACGACGTCAGCTTTTAGGGGTAGACCGGAGATGGCTTCTACTGGCCCGGACTTCCGAATCTCACACATAACTCGCAGCTGAAATTGGCCCGAGGCGGATATGTCGGGGCGGGGCTTCAGCGTCCACTTTCAGCGCGACCGACCGATGCATTTGAACCCGCCGGCCAAAAATGCGATCCTTATTCCGTCAACGCGGGGAATGCCAATGAAAGCTGCTTTCATCGAACGACACGGCGGGCCGGAGGTTCTCAAATTGGGCGAGATGCCGGATCCCGTAGCTGCATCCGGCGAAGTGGTGGTCGATATTGTCGCCGCCAGCGTCAACGGCGCGGACTGGAAGGTGCGTGAGGGCAAATCTGGTCAGGTTGCGCGTTTCCCCTACATTCTTGGACGGGATTTCTCCGGCGTCGTTTCCGCAGTTGGGGATGGTGTCGGAGACCTGCGTGTTGGCGACGAGGTCTTCGGTGTCTGCGACGTTGGCCAGGAAGGCGCTTATGCCGAGAAGATTGCGATCAAGGCTGCTATCGTCGCGAAGAAGACCGACGGGCTGTCGCATATCGATGCCGCAGCATTGGCCCTTGCCGGATTGACGGCAATTTGCACCATCGAAGACACACTAAAACTAAAGGCGCGGGAGACAATTCTAATCCAGGGAGGCGCGGGCGGGGTCGCCGGTTTTGCCATCCAACTGTCGAAACATCTCGGCGCTCGCGTGATCACCACCGCAAGCGCATCGAACCATGATTATCTTCGCAAGATCGGTGTCGATGAAATCATCGACTACAATGCGGTGGATTTCACGGAGGTCGTGAGAGACTGCGACGCGGTGTTCGACACGGTCGGCGGAGATGTAGCGCAGCGGTCGTTCAAAGTGCTGAAAGCAGGTGGCCGGGCTGCTTTCATTGCCTCGGGCGCGCAGGCGCCGAAGCCGGACCGCAGCGATGTCGTTGCGCTGCGCCCCAGCGTCGGACGCGATCGGCAACATCTCGAACGCATTGTGGCGCTGGTGGCGATGGGGGCTGTCCGTCCGCCGGAAGTGACAGTCTACAAGCTCAGCGAAGCCGCGGCCGCGCACGAAGTTAGCCAAGCCCGCCACTTTCGCGGCAAACTGGTTTTTGTGGTCCGTTGAACCGCCTCGGCCGCAAAATCCCGCGAACTTCGGATTCGGGACGCTAGCCTCACCGCCCCTTGAAATTGGCGACGCGGCGCTCGGCGGTGGCCTTGACGCCCTCCTTGAAATCCTCGGTGGAGCGGAGCCGGTTCTGCTCGACCAGCTCGTGATTGGTGGCGGCCAGCACACGCTCGGCAAGGCCGGCGCGCATGGTGGCGCGGGTCGAGACAAGTCCGAGCGGCGAGCATTCGGCGATCTCCTGCGCCAGCTTTATCGCTGCGGCGCGTACCTGGTTCTGCGGCACCAGCTCATTGGCAAGACCCCAGCGATAGGCTTCCTCGCCGGTGACGCGGCGGCTGGTGTAGAACATCAATTCCGCGTTGTTCTTGCCGATCAGCTCGGGAAGCGTCGCGGTCAGCCCGAAACCAGGATGGAAGCCGAGCTTGGTGAAATTCGCCGAGAAGCGCGCCTCCGGACAGGTGACGCGGAAATCGGCCGACACCGCTAGCCCAAGCCCGCCGCCGATAGCCGCGCCATGGATGGCGGCGACGATCGGCTTCTGGTTGCGGAAGATGCGCACCGCCTGAACATAGAGATGATTGATCGGCAGGTTCGATGCCGGATCGGTCCTGGCGCGCACCTCCTGCTGCTGGCGCGCTGGATCGGAGAAATCGGCGCCGGCGCAGAACGCCTTGCCTTGCGCCGCGAGCACGGAGCTGCGGACCTCGATGTCGCGATCGAACTCCTCCAGCGCATCCGCGATCTGGTTGATCAGGGAGACGTCGAAGAAATTGAGCGGCGGCTTTCGTATTTCTATCAGGCCGACATGATCGTGCTTCTCGACGCCGATGTCAGTGAACTTTGCCATGAGGTTTCCTCTTTTGATCAGCGCAATCCGAGCCCGCGCGCGATGATGCCGCGCAACACTTCCGTGGTGCCGCCCTGAATGGTCAGTTTCGGCGCGGTTTTGATCGCAAACGACAATTGATATTCCAGCGTCTCGCGGTTGCCCGCGTCCTCCTCGACAAAGGCGGCGAGGTCGCGCACGCGGTGCGGCAACTGTTGTTCCCACACCGTGCCGATGTCCTTGACGATCGAGGCTTCCACCACCGGCTCCTTGCCGGCCTGCAGCATGCCGGCGACCGATACCGACATCCGCCGCATGGTGTGAAGCTGCGCCACCAGGCGTCCGATGCCCTCGGCGCTGCGGGAGTCCGGCTTTGCGCCGACCGCGCGCACGAGCTCGGTCAGCACGTAATAGGTTTCCAGGAAACGCTCCGGACCGCTGCGCTCGTAGGCGAGCTCGGATGTGGCCTGTTTCCAGGCGCCGTCGATCTCGCCGAGAACATAGTCGTCGGGAACGAAGTAGTCGGTGAACACCACCTCGTTGAACTCGAACTGGCCGGTGATCTGGCCGATCGGGTTCACCTTGATGCCCGGCTGCTTCATCTTGACCAGGAACTGGGTGAGGCCGTGGCGGCGGTTTTCCTTGGTCGGCGGCGAGGTGCGGAAGATCGCGATCATGTAGTCGGCGATGTGCGCCGACGAGGTCCAGATCTTGGTGCCGTTGACGAGATAGCCGTCGTCGGTCTTGGTCGCGCGCGTCTTGGCCGCGAACAGGTCGGATCCGGAATTCGGCTCGCTCATGCCGATGGCAAAGCACAATTCGCCCCGGCAGATGCGCGGCAGGATGTCCATCTTGACGTGTTCGGGGGCGTATTTCAGCAGCACCGGGCCGCTCTGCCGGTCGGCGACGAAAAAGCGCCGCGTCGGCGCGTTCGCAACGCGCATCTCCTCGGTCACCACGTAGCGTTCGAGGAAGCTGCGCTCATGGCCGCCATATTTTTTCGGCCAGGTCATGCCGATCCAGCCGCGCTCGCCGACCCTGCGGGAAAATTCCCGCGCGTCGGCATCCTCGCGGTTCGGCTTGAACGCGCTGAACGTGCCGGCGGCCATCTCGTCGGCCAGGAACGCGCGCACTTCCTTGCGCAGTTGTTCGCACTTTGCCGGCAGGCGGATCGGGTCGAAACGGAGGGCTGCGGTCATGACGGGCTCTCGAACGTTTGATGTTAGCGGGAAGCAACCAGCGGCCACAGTTCGTCGGCGCCGCGCGCGGAGACGAACTTGCCGAGTTCCACCGCCCAATAGCTTTCCGAACCGAAATCGTCGCGCCAGGACAGCGCCCGCAGCGAATAACGGTGCAGGATGTGTTCGATGGTAAAGCCGATCGCGCCATGGACCTGATGGGCGATGCCGCCGCCTTTTTCGGCTGCTTCCGCGCAGCGGATTTTGGCGGCAACCGCCTCGAGAAACACCGCGTCGTCGCCAAGCGAGGTGGCGTTGGCGACCGTGTCGGCGGCAGACGTCGCAGCCGCAAGTGCTGCGGCCGACTCGCCGGCCAATCTTGCGAGGTTGTGCTGCACGGCCTGGAATTTGGAAATCTTCTTTTCGAAGGCGACGCGCTCGTTGGAGTAGCGCACGCTGATATCGAGCATGGATTCCAGAGCGCCCGCAATCTGCAGGCTGCGCACGACACCGCCCATCAGCATCAGCGCTTTCTGGTCAAAACCGTTCGGCGCCGGCTTGATCGCAACGGGATGGACCTTGTCGAAGGTCACGGTGTCGCTGTTGTCACCGGCAAGGTTGAGGCCGGCCTCGATCCGCGTTAAGGCGGCCTCGACCAGCGCGATGGAAGGGCCGCCGCCGCCCGAGGCGAGCACCGCCAGATGTCGCGCCGCCTTGGCGAAGGGGACACCGCGCGCCCGGCCCGAAAGCGATCCATCGGCGTTGAGCGTGATGCGGTCCTTCGGGCTTGCTGGCGCGACCGTCATCTCGCCCGCCGGCGAGGCGATCTTCCCCTGCGCCAGCAGCCATCCCGCCAGCATGGTTTCCACGAGAGGGACAGCGACCGCAAAGCGTCCGGCCGCGCCTACCACGCCAAATCCTTCCGCCAAACTTGCGCCTGCGCCGCCAAGCTCCTCGGTTACCCACGCGAGCGGCAGACCGGCCTCGCTGAGCGCCTGCCACAGCGGCGCTTTCCAATCGCCCTTCTTGTCGCGGTTGATCTCTTGGGCGTCGGCGAGATCGGCAAAGATCTTCTCGGCGGTCTCGACGACGATGTTCTCGCTCTCCGACACGGCGTTCCCCGCTCTCGATTGTCTTGAAAAGTGCGCTTCCTGCCACGGCGGCGGATACGGCCCTTCTTGCTCCGCATGATGGGGAAAAGCCTTTGCCATGACAAGCCGTGATGTCGGCACCTCGCCCTGCGGGGGTGGCATGAGGATAGGCGAATTCCGCCTAACGGAGTTTCGCCTCGGCCTGCTGTGTGGTATCGCAGCCGACGGACGACTTCAGAGAAAGAACGAGAGGAACCGCGATGTCGAGGGATGGATTGTGCGCAATCGTGACGGGCTCGGCGTCGGGTCTTGGTGCTGTGACAGCGGGGCTATTGGCCAAAAGCGGCGTGCGCATCGTGGTCAATTATTCCAATAGCCAGAAGGAGGCCGAGGCCACCGCCGACCGCTGTCGCAAGCTCGGTGCCGAGGTTGTGGTGATCCAGGGCGATGTGGCGCGCGACGAAGACTGCAGAAAGATCGTGGCTGCGGCCGCTCCCTGGGGACGGCTCGACGCGCTGATCAACAATGCCGGCACTACCAAGCACGTCGCCCACGACAAGCTCGACGATCTCTCTGCCGAAGACTTCCAGCGCATCTATGCGGTGAACACGATCGGACCTTACCAGATGATCCGTGCCGCCAGGTCGCTGCTCGAGGCGTCGGCCAGGGCGACCGGGCGTCCGGCAGCTGTCGTCAATGTGTCATCCGTCGCCGGCATCGGTGGCGGCGGCTCATCGATCGCCTACGCGGCAAGCAAGGGCGCGCTCAACACCATGACGCTGTCGCTGTCGCGCGCGCTGGCGCCGTTGATCCGCGTCAACACGGTCTGTCCCGGCTTTATCGTCGATACCCCCTGGTTCACCAAGGGCAGGGGCGAGGCCGGCGCCAACCAGCTGCGCGACTCCATAGTAGCGCGCGCACCGCTGAAGGTCGCCTCCTCGGCTGAGGACATCGCGCGGGTCGTGTGTTTCCTCGCCTCGCCGGAATCGAGCAACATGACCGGAGAACTCGTGCGCATGGACGCCGGCATGCACTTGATTCAGTAGAGGCCGTCATGCCCGCGCTTGTCGCCGCGGGCATCCACGTCCTTGTCACCAAGTCTTTCGGCGCCTTCGAAATTCGCTAGCGGTTGAAGTCGCGCAGCACGCCGCGCGCGACCAGGCGGTTCCAGATGAAAAGGACGAGCAGCGCTCCGATCGTCGCAGTGATGAAGCCCGCGCCCTGATTGGGCCCGTAGTGGCCGATGAGCTGGCCGATCCAGGTGGCGAGAAACGCGCCGGCAATGCCGAGCAGGGTGGTCAGGATGAAACCAGACGGGTTGTTAGGACCCGGCGAAAGCAGGCGCGCGATGATGCCGGCGACAAAGCCGACGATAATAATCCAGATAATTCCGCTCATGATGATGCTCCCTGGAAATTACCGAAGCCAGCCGGCCTCACAGCCGGCCTGACAATTCGTCTTCGGTCGGCAGGCGGCCATCCGGCGTCAAATGGTCGATGACCTTCGGCAGATATTGGCTGAGGCCGTTAAGCAGTTCGTCGCGGGAGAGGCCGCTCTGCGACGTCAGCCCCTCGATCTGATCGGCGCCAAGTGCCTTGGCAAGATCGCCGGGCGAGACCGGCTTGTTCTGACCCGGGCCGACCCATGAATTCGCGGCTTCGCTCTGGCCGCCCTGCTGCAGCTGTTTCAAGAGGTCGCCAAGCCCGCCGGAAATGACGCTGCCCGCGGCGGCGCCACCGAGCAGTCCACCGAGTGAGCCCTTCAGCACACTATCAAGACCGCCGCCGGGGCCTGCGGCAGCAGGTGAGGGCGAGGGGACAGCCGAAGGCGAGGGCGCGGGCCTCGCGCCTGTTTGGCCGGGGGCGCTTTTTTGGCCGGTGGCGCCAGGTTGTCCGGCGGTCAGATGCCTGACTGCCTTCCAGGCGAGCAGGCCGAGGATCGCCATGGTCATTGGCGACATCCCGCCGCCGCTTTGCGCGCTGGGAGTGGAGGGGCCGCGCGGCCCCTGTTGCATGCCGTTGATGACGTCGAGTAAACCCATGGTCCTCTCCTGGTCACGTCCAACGCCCCACGGGTCAAACGATACCGGGCGGCCATGACGGTTACAAGGCAGGGACCGGTCCGAAAACAGGTCAATCCTGACGAGCCGCAATGAGAGAGGCCGCCAATTAAAGGTGGCCTCTACTCCTTCTTCTGTGGCTCGGTTTTCGGTGGCTCGGTGCTTTTCAGGACGTTGCGGAGGGCAATTTCTGAGAGCCGCACAACGAGTTCTTTGAGACGCGAAATCTCCTGACGACAGCGTTCCAATTCGCGCTGTTCGTCCGTCACGCCAGTCTTCTTGTAGCGGCTACCTTCCATCGGAGTAGAACCGCACGTGCCCGAGCAATAAACGGGCCTGCCAATGGCGCTCACGCTGATGCGCCGAATCAAATAGATGCAGAACTCGCCACTGCCTAACAGGCCATTTCGGGCGCTCCAAGTCAAAAACAGGGAACACCAGGCCTTAGTCACGGATACCAACCCTTTCCGATTTCGATCTAATCGGAACCAAGGCGCGAACATTTCAGACGGGCTGCCCACAGCTTTCGGCGGTCAACCCTTCTTGGCCTTGCCCGGAGTGGGGCTGAACAGCTTCTTCAAGTCGTTGAGGCCTTCGGAAAGGCGAGGCCATTCGCAGGAGAACGAATGGCTGGTGCATTCGCCCGCTCGCAGACGCGCGCGAATATCGCCGCTTGTTCCCTGCTGCTTGGCCGGCCGCTGTTGCGGCAGCGGCACCTTGGCGACATCGCTCTTCAGCGAAGCCCGTTGCAATTGCTGTTCCTGCTGCTTGGCTGCCGCCGCGGCGGCGATGGTGCTGCGCCGCTGATTTTCGAGATAGACCGTGTATTGCTGGTCGATGTGCTTCTGCTCTTCCGGGGTCGGGTTGGGACCCGCGATGTCGAAGCTGCGGTCCTGCATGAAGTCATAATAGGCATAGCCCCCGCCGGGCTTGCGCCGGCCGGCGAATTTGGCGTTGCACGCGGCGAGCGCTGCGGTCTTGTCTTCGACGGTCGCGCTCTTCTCGGCAGCCGCCGCGCAGTCCTCGAAGTCAGCCGGCGCGCGGCTCCACCACTGAGCCGATACACGGACAGGTTGTATCGCGACCGCGCCGACGATCATAGCGACATACAGCGCGGAACAGCGCAATCCAAACACTTCGATAGTCCCCAGCAGTTCGACGCGGACGATCACCGCTAATTGTTGCCATTTTACGGCGACTATCTGCCCCGGAACGGCGGCGGCAACGCGCCAAATCTGCTCATTGATTCAGCAAGAAACGTCGGTTGGAAGCTTTTTGTTTACCCTCGACGGTCATGGTTAACCGAGTGTTCCCGTGAGCAAGCTTCAAGTGACCCTTTCCCTTCGTGCCACCATCTCCGATCCGCCCGAGGCCCCGCGATCGCCGGCCTCCCAACAGCTTCATGCCGGTCAGGATCACTATGCCAGCGGCCGCTTTGTGGAAGCGATTGCCGCCTTCTCCCGCGGAATCGATCTTGCTCGTGCCCATGGTGCGCCCAGCGAGATGATTTCCGAGCTGCACGCCAAGCTCGGCAACGCCTGCATGGTCGTCGGCGATCTCGAACTTGCATCCGACAGCTACAAGGCTGCGCTGAGCCTCTCTCCGCATCTTGCCTCAAGCTGGTGCAATCTCGGTGCGCGCGATCAAGGCGGCGTTCGATGCGATGTTGCGAGCGCGCGCGGGGCGCCTTTCGCCCTCACCAGGTCGCGGTGAACGCGCGGCCTCGACCTGCGGTCAGGGCAGATAGAGATACTGCAGCGTGGTCCGCCCCACCGCCTCGAGGCTTGCGGCGGAACATTTGTCGGGCGTGTCCTGCGTCGTGTTGAAGAACGGGTCGTACTCGAAATCGATCACCAGAAAACTCGGAATGCCCGCGGCGGCCAATGCGGTGTGATCGTCGCTGATCGGATAGGCGGTCGTTCTCGTCTCGAACGCGCCGGGTGCAATCGCTGCACCCGCGCGCCAGTACTTCTGCACTTCCGCCAATGCGTTCATCACCGACGCGGACTCCGGCTTGAGCTTAAGGTCGCGGTCGCAGACCATGTCGAAGACGACGGCCTTTTCCGGTCTTTCGTCTGGATAGTAATCCCTGAGATGCTCGGCGAAATAGGGCGAGCCCAGCGCCTTCCAGTGCGGATCGCCCGCGCCGAGCGATTTCGGGCCTTCCTCGCCGTCGAAGAAGATCAAGTCGATGCCCACGGCCGGCTTCGGCAGCAGCGACAGCACCCGCGCAGTCTCCAGCAGCACGGCAACCCCCGAGGCGGAATTGTTGGCGCCCGGCATCGGCCCGTTCGGATTACGCCTGTCGGCATAGGCCCTGACGATGCTGTCATAATGCGTGGCGAGGATGACGCGGCGCGGATTGGAGGCCTGGAAGCGGCCGATGATGTTTGTCATCGCGTGCGTGTTGCCGTCATCGTCCCGGTAGGCCCAGCGCTGGGTCGAGACGCTGTCGACGCCGGTTTTGGCGAGCTCGGTCTTGATGAAGTCGATGGTCTGCTGATGGCCGGGAGTATCGAGCGAGCGCGGCGTAAAACGCAGCTGCTCGGTAATCAGGGCCAGTGCGCGCTTACCGTCCCAGAGCTCGGTCTTGATCTCGGTGTTGGTTTGCGCCCCGAGCGCCGATGGATGCAGCACGAACAAGAGCGCCATTGCGGCCAAAGCCGTCAACCACCGCCATCGAGGAAGAACGGGTAGTCGCATCTCTCCGCGCACCTCAGGCCGGCCGCCCGGCGGGCGGAACAAACAGAATGGCGGCGCAGCCGGCCAGCGTGACCGCGAAGATGTAGGTGATCGATCGCGAGCCGATAGCCGGGATCAGCGTGAACGTGGTCAACAGCGTGCCGATGACGTTGCCAATAGTCGAGACGCCGTAAACCAGGCCTGCCACGCGGCCGGCCTCGTCAGCCGATCGTGTCAGAATGCTGACCGCGATCGGCGAGAAGGTGCCGAGCAGCGACAGCGGCACCAATAACAGCGCGGTCGAGGCGATCAGGGTTGCCGATGGTCCGTCGCCCGCCGAACTCAGGATCCTTTCCATCACGGGATCGGCGGTCGCCGGCACACAGGCGAGATAGGCGGCGGCGATCAGGATGGCGATTGCGATGGCTCGCGGCGAGGGATGGTACGCGACGATGGCGCTGCCCGCGAAATAACCGATGGCGAGTGCGCACAATACCGTCGAGATCAGGCTCGCCCAGGTGCCGATGCCGCCGCCGAAATAGGGAAACAGATAGCGGCTGCCCAGCATTTCAAAACCCATCAGCACGCCGCCGACGATCAGGGCGCTCGCATAAATCAGAAACGACAGGGCGCGGGAAGCGGGCATCACGGCAGCTTTCTGTTGTGCCGTTCGATGTTCTTGAGCGTCTCAACCGGCGCAAAATCATCCGTCAGGACCTTGGCGTTGGGATCGATGACCTTGCCGCTGTCGATCTGAATCCGCCGCCTCTGGGACAGCATGTCCACGAGGCTGTAGCGCAGGCCGAAAGCCTTGTCCCTGTCGCGGGCAATGCCGGCAAGGTCCTCCGCCGTGCGCTCGGCACCGTCATAGGCCACGGTGACGATGTTGCCGTCCGCACGGTAGAAGTCGAGCTGGGGGAACACCGCGTTGATCGTCTTGACGGCGGAATCGAACAGCATGGTGGAGGGTTCGACGTTCTGGGCGACCACGCCGCCCTCGGCGAGATGGTTCTTGACGAGCTGATAGAACTCTTTTGTCAGGAGGTGGAACGGTACGAACGGACCTCGATAGGCGTCGATCAGGATGATGTCATAGCGATCCTTCGACTCCGACATGAACAGACGGCCATCGCGGTTGACGACCTGGAAATTCGGCTCGTCCCTGATGCCGAAATATTTCCTGGCGAGCTCGACCACGGCCGGATCGAGCTCGACCGAGGTCACCGAGACGTTGGGCAGAAAACGGTGCAGATACCATGAGGTGCGACCGCCGCCGAAGCCGATCTCAAGGATCGCGTGGATGTCCTTGGCGTACATCAGGCTCGCGGTCATGAACCGCGTGTAATCGACCGGAAGGTCGCGCTCGTCGCGCGTGTTGTAAATGCTCTCCGTGTAGATCCGGCGGTTGTGGCCGAACGTCATGCTTACATAAGGCGGCTGGTCATACACGTAAATGTTATTGTAGAGCGACTCCTTGGACTCCAGAAGATTGCGGCTGTCCTGGGCGGGCGCAGCAGCGACGCCTGCCAGCGCACTCGCCAGCACGGCGAGAAAAACCGTCCGTATCATCATCGAATATCTGTTTCCCCTCGAGCTGAAAGGTCTCAATAAAGTTTTGAACCGGGCGCCTTCATAGACTATCGAGGCGGCCTCGGATAGTGAAATGACCCTCCAAACGGGGGCGTGATCTTGCCGGCAACGCGTGTGATCTGATTTGTTGCTGTCGGGGGGAACCGCATCCGCAGAGGCAGCCCTCGCAGGGGAGGGACATGTGCGCTACACTATCCGGCGCCGCGAATTGATAGCCGCACTCGGCGGCGCGTGCTCGCGTGGACGCTCGTGGCTCGCGCGTAATCGACAGCCGGCCAATACAGACATTAATACGCAATCAATACAGACATTAATACGCAACAGACTGTGCATCCTTGTGTGATGAGGTGGACTTACACTGAACCATTTTTGCAAATGAGGAGGCGGTATTATGACGATGAGGCCCGATCCCACGTTTTACGCTTCGCCCAAGCTTGCAATGGAAGCTCCGCCCGAGAACTTTGCCTACACGTTGCTGTTTAGCCCGGATTTCTCCAGGCCGGACGCGCTGGCGGTGATCGATGTGAAAAGAGGGTCGCCATCGTTCAGTCAAATCGTTCACACAGTAGCAATGCCGAACAAGGGTGACGAGTTTCATCATTTCGGCTGGAATGCCTGCTCGTCCGCATTGTCTCCGCTTACCGGACACGTCTTCACCGAGCGGCGCTACCTCATCATCCCCGGGATGCGTTCCTCCCGTATCTACGTGGTGGACACCAAGCCCGATCCAAGACAAGCGAAGATTCACAAGATCATCGAGCCCGAGGAGGTCTTCAAGAAGACCGGCTACTCGCGCCCTCACACGATCCACTGCGGGCCGGAGGGAATTTACGTCTCGAACCTCGGCGGTGGTGGCGCGGACGGCACGGATGGTCCTCCAGGCGTGTTCATCATGGACTGCGAGACATTCGAGGTCCTCGGGCGTTGGGAGATCGATCGCGGTCCGCAGACCCGGCACTATGATTTCTGGTGGAACCTGCCGCGCGATTATATGGTGACGAGCGAGTGGGCACTGCCGCCGCAGTTCGAGAACGGCATTGTCCCCGAGGACTTGCTGTCAAATCGCTATGGCCACAGCCTTCACTTCTGGGATCTGCGGGCGCGGCGTAACGTGCAGACCATCGATCTCGGCGCAAACCATCAGATGGCGCTTGAAGTGCGTCCTGCTCACGATCCCGTGCGGGAGTATGGCTTTGTCGGGGTAGTCGTCGACACAACCAACCTCGAAGCGTCGATCTGGACTTGGTGGCGCGAAGGCGGAAAATTCCACGCGAAAAAGACCGCGACAGTTTCACCCGAACCCGCGCCAAAGGAAAAGCTGCCGCCGCTGCTGCAAGGCTTCGGTGCCGTGCCGCCGCTGATCACCGACATTGACCTGTCGATGGATGACAGGTTTCTCTATGCCTCCTGCTGGGGCACGGGTGAGATGCGACAATACGACGTCACCGATCCTTGGAAGCCGAAACTTGCCGGTTCGGTGCATATCGGCGGTATTGTGCGCCGCGCGCCTCACGCCAACGGCAAGACATATGCCGGCGGCCCGCAAATGGTTGAGATCAGCCGCGACGGCAAGCGAGTCTATTGGACCAACTCGCTCTATTCGACCTGGGATGACCAGTTTTATCCCGAGGGCGTGCCGGGCGCCCAGGTCATGGCCAGCGTCGGCGCAAACGGCGGCCTGGAACTCGCCAAGGATTTCTGGCTGAGCTTCCCCGAAGGATACCGCGCGCACCAAATTCGGCTCGAGGGCGGCGACTGTTCGACGGACTCTTTCTGTTATCCGTCGGTTTGAGTTGACCGTCTCAGAGGCGACATCAGCCTGGCTGTGGCTTGCCGTTGTTGCGAGCGGTATCTATCACGGGATCAATCCGGGGATGGGTTGGCCGCTCGCGGTCACGGCGGGGCTGATGGACAAGAGCCCACGGGCGCTATTCGCTGCGCTGTGGCCGTTATCTATCGGCCATTTGCTGGCAATGCTCGTAATGCTCTTGCCTTTCGCGATGCTTCTCGCGCTTGTCCAATGGAAGCATCAGGTCCAGGCCGGCGCCAGCTTGCTCGTCATCGCCTTCGGTGTCTTCCGGTTGCTCAATTCACGTCATCCTCGTGTGCTTGCGAGGATAAGGCCGACGCAATTGGCACTTTGGTCGTTCGTGGTAGCGATCGCACATGGCGCAGGCTTGATGCTCGTTCCCATCTATCTCGGGCTTTGCCAAGCTTCCGGCCCCGATCAGATCCGCGAACCAGCCGCCATGCTTGTCAATGCAAATCTCGGTACGGCGGCGATCGTTTCTCTTGTCCACTCGATTGCAATGGTCTCAGCCGGCGGATGTGCGGCGTGGCTCGTCTACCGCTATCTGGGCCTGCAGTTCGTTTCGCGAAGCTGGTTCAACCAGGATATAATTTGGGCTGTCAGCCTCATTCTGGTTGGGACTATCGCGCTCGCGATCGGTCTCGCCGACTGGCATTGAGCAAAGCAACCGGTTCTAGTGTGGTTTTGGTTTCGAAGCAGGCGATTGCCGCCTGCCTTGCGCGCCTGGTCTGCACCGCACGCCGCTTGGCGCTGTCCTCGTTAGATCGGCTTCTCGCCGATCGCATAGATGGCATTCGTCTCGATGCTACCGATCTTGTTTGCCCTCAGCCGTGAGACATTGTCGGTTTTGACCCTTGCTGCCGTTTCCGGCCCCATCTGGTCGATGGTCCAACGGAGCCCCGAGCCCATGGCAACGGTCCACCAATCTTCGGCCGAGCGCAGTGGCTGTGACCCTTCTTCCGCAGTGACCTCGGCATTCATGACGCCTCCATCGCGGAGCAAATTCCTCACCGAGGTGACGTCCGTGATGCGATCCCAGGGATTGAAGGCGTTATGAAGATCGGGACGTTCCCGCTTGATCGCCGCCAGCCAGAGAGAATAGGCCGGCTCGAATATCCGCGGCCCCCACGTGGTCACCGCCAGCTTTCCGCCGGGTCGCACCATGCGCCACAGCTCACGGACCAGACCTTCCATATCCGGTACGAAGAAGATCGAAAAAACGCTCACGACCGCATCGAAGTGTCCGTTTGGATAGCCGAGTTCGGTCATGTCTGCGAGCCGGAACTCGATATTTGTCAATCCGGACGTCATGGCCTTTGTACGAGCTCGGTCGATCAAGCCCGCGGACAAATCAACTCCCAGCACGACCCCGTCCCGCCCGACGATTTGCGCCGCTGGCAGCGCCGACGCGCCCGTGCCGCAGCCGACATCGAGCACGCTGTCCCCGGCCCGCAGTCCGAGCCGGGCCACCGTCCGCCTGCCAATTCGTTCCCAAAAGCCCAGTGGCTCGTCGTCAAAATGGTCCGCCGCGGCATCATAGGTAACCGCCGCCTTGGCTTTTGCTCGCTTCAATGGATCGTCCAAGTTGGCCTCCATGCTCTGCGCGCAGGCCGCCAGCGCAATGCAGGAACACTCCCGGCGTGCGCGAATCAGCCCGCCCGCATGCGGGAGAAGTTGACGGGCGTTCCGCCGAGTGCGGCACGGCGGTCGGCGACCGCGTGATGAAACTGGCCGAGCACCAGGCTGTAGGCGGCAAGATCGGCTTCCTCGATGGCGCCGTCGTCGTAGCAGTCCAGCGTCTCGCGCAGGATTTCGTCGACCTCACATTGCATGGCGTCCAGCTCTTCGATGGAATCGATCTTGCGGACCAGCGAGATCGCGGCCACCAGTTTTTCGCGGTGGAGCGTGTTCAGCCGCCGCTCGTCGCGCTTGATGTAATGGCGCAGGCCTGCGGTGACCGATCCCAGCACCGAAAACAGCAGCACGGCACCCCAGATATAGTCGCTGTACTTGTCCATAAAGGTGCGCTCGGTGCCGTCGATATAGGCGGCGGCGCCGGGATGGGCGGGAAGGGCCGCGTCCTTGTCGGTATCGGGCTTCTCGATTTTCGCCGCGGCCGGAAACTCCCGGGCCAGCGCCGGTTTCGCGCTGAAGATCTGCCGCGTGAGATTGGCCACCGTGGTCTCGGACAGGGATTTCGGCGCGATGATCAGGTGATTGACGCCGACGGTTTCCACGGTGTCGTCGGGGCGCGCCGGCGAGGCGGTGAAGGCGCTGCCCGGGATCTCCTCCGATTCATAGAACGGATGGTGCGCGGCAATCGCTTCCGACACGTCGACCGGCAGAAAGGTCGGCTCGCCCCTTTGGCGCGCGGTGGCCAGAATAGCGTCGACCGTCAACCTGGCATCGAGCGGGGCAACCGTCATGAAGGCATCGACTGAGGTGTCGCGCACCATCTCGTTGATCTGGTCGGTGCCGAATTGTGCGATCTCCACCTTGTCCGGATTGATCCCGGATTCTCTGAGGATGACGCGAAACAGCGTCACGTTCACCTGGGTGCGCCCGACCACGCCGACGCGATGGCCCGCAAGATTGGCGAGCGACTTGATCTTCGTCCTGCTTTCCTTGCGCTGCGCGTTGCGCGCGGCCCCGCTCGGCGTCCACAGCACGACCAGGTTCTTGCGCATGATGGCGACCGATTCGGCACCCTCGGGCAACTCCTCGTCGGTGCGTGCGACCGCGAGATCGGCCTTGCCGGCGGCAAGTGCGGCGATGCTGTCGACGGGACCCAAGGTGGTGACCACGGAAAGACGGACCGCGCCGCCGTCGCGGGCGAAGGCCTGTGCCATCGCCTGGATCAGTTGCTGATCGTCGCTTCCCGAAGGCCCGACCGCAATCCGCAGCGTGGTCGGTCGCATGATTATGAATGCCGCGCCGACGACGGCGGCAAACAGCAGCAATCCGGCGGCGATCACCAGAAACGGGGAGCTTTTCCTTTTCCGGCCGCGAAAGGCAAGGTCTGCGGGGCCGGTCGAACCGTCTGAAGAGGACATCCTGTTGCCATCAAAACTACCGGCGGTGCAGGATAGCACAGCGGCCTGCACCGTCATATCTGATGCAAGCAGACCCAATTTGATATAGCTGGGAACGTCGTTAACCAGGTTGTCGTCATGTATCAGCCCCCCGCCTTTCGCGAGGATCGGATCGAAGTCCAGCACGCGTTGATCCGCGCGCATCCGCTCGGCCTGTTGATCACGTCAGGCCCCGCCGGACTGCTCGCAAACCTCTTCCCTTTCCTCGTGGACGCGGACGGTTCCGATAAAGGCACGCTGCGCCTGCATATCGCGCGCGCCAATCCGCAATGGAAGGAACTGGAGCTGATCGAGGAATGTCTGGTCGTGTTCCAGGGCCCTCAGGATTATGTGACGCCCTCCTGGTATGCGACCAAGCGGGAAACCGGCAAGGTGGTGCCGACCTGGAACTATGCCACGGTTCACGTCTGGGGCCGCCCGCGTGTCATCAACGACGACGCCTGGCTGCGCCGGCAAATCGAGGACTTGACGGCGAGCCGGGAAGGCCGGCGGGCGGAACCCTGGAAGGTCGACGATGCGCCGCCTGATTTCGTTGTCGCGCAAATGCGCGCCATTGTCGGGATCGAGATTGCGATCTTACGAATCGAAGGCAAGTGGAAGATGAGCCAGAACCGCCCCGAGGCGGACCGTCTGGGTGTGATCGAAGGCTTTCGCGAGCAAGGCGAAGCCGGCGAACAACTTGCCACTCTGGTTGCGGAACGCGGAAAGCTCCTGAAATAGAAAGCCGATCCTGCCGGCGAAGCAACAGGAGGTCGCGCGGTACACTGGCCGCCAATCGTTTGCTGCAACGCTGCCCAATTTTCCCCTCGAAGCGTCGCAATTCCGACGCCGACTCAGGCGATTCTTCCGACCCATCGTTGCAGTGATTGACCGAACTCGGCGGGGTTCAGTTGCCAGGAGTTTCAGTCATGCCAAACGCCGTTTTGCCTGCGGACAGTGGGGGCCAGGTTCCCGCATCGCGCGCTCGGGACGAGGACGACGGTTTCGATTCGGACATGAATTCCGACATGATATTGCTGCTGGAGGAGAACGCCCGGTTGCGGGCGCTTGTGACCCAGCTATCCAGCCTCGTACTGAAGCACGTGGTCGACCAGAAATAAGCGGTCATCGCTTTGGGTGATACCGGGAGCGTGGCTGCGCCAGGCCGCGCGATTTCCGCTGTCTTGCAAAGCCCTCACCGAGCAGTTTTCTAATCCTTTCCCCGGCAATCGAGTTCACAATCCGCCGTACCGGGCGGATGGAGCTGGTTATCGGTGGTTTGGGACCGACTTTAGGGCCAACAGGAAGCGCGAGCCCGATTAGCCCGCGCGCAAAGCCTCAAAATGAAGAATACGACAAGCGGCCGCTAGTCATGGTACAAGGCCGGCATGCACGGCCTTCAAAAATCAGGAAGGTGGCAACAATCCTGACGATTTCTTAGGAGGTTGCGATGCAAGTCGGAGACATCCTGCGCAAGAAGAAATCCACCCGTGTTGTCACGGTGCGGATGAATGAGACAGTGGGCATCGCCGCCCAACTGATGCGCGCGAACAATATCAGCGGGCTGGTGGTCAAGGATGAGGTCCACTCGGAGGGCAATACCGCCGTCGGCATGTTTACCGAACGTGACGTCGTGCGCGCGATCGCCGAGCACGGTGCAAACGGCGTCAACATGCGCGTTTCGGAGTTAATCTCGGTCCAGCGGCTGGTCTCCTGCAACTCGAGCGATTCAATTGAGCAGGTGCGCCATCTGATGAACGTGAATCATATACGCCACCTGCCGGTCATCGACGATTTCTCGCTCACCGGCGTGATCAGCCTGCGAGATCTGTCCGCTGCCTTCGACGAGGCGGCGGGCGTGACGCAGACGGCGGCCTGAGAAAGTCTTTCGCTTCAACCGCGGGTGCGTCGTCAGCCGCTGGCGATTGCGCCTGCTGTGCGATTCGACGGCGGTGTGCGCTACATGCGCCGCCTGGTCGAGATCAGGCTGAACGCAAAGAGGTCAGCTGCGGGAAGCCCGGAAGCGGAGCGGTGTGATGCCAATTGAAATCGAAGCCACCGTCATTGAGGGCCACGGCGGGGCCAGCAAATCGATCCGCCAGCAGGCGCCTCTCCTCAAGCCGTTTTTTCCGCAAATCGTGGACTGTCACTTTGGAACGCTCAATCTCCAGCTTGCCTCGCCGCTGCAGGTTCGCCTTCCCGATATTGTTACGCCAGTCATCACCTGGGGCGATCCTCCAGGCTTGGATGAGCGATTTGGAATTACCAGGATTGAGCTCTTACTGTCGGGCGAGGAGAACCGCCATGAGGCTTGGATCTACTCGGCAGAAAAATCCCCGCATCGATTCAACAGTTATGTGGCTGAGATAGTCGCTAGGCCGCTAAAGGGCATCATACCGCATCGCCGGTGTAAGATATTTATAGAGCGCGCCATGGTCGGGTTGGTGATTTGACGCCTCAACCCCTGGCGGCTTCCACTTCGCCATGATCGGCGCAATCATGGGCCATGCCTGCCCATACCCCCGGCAACGGGCTGGCGACGAACGGCAGCGCCGGTCGCTCCGTTTGACGGTCTCTTCACGCAGATTCTTATTGGCTACGGCTCAGGCCGGGCGCTTGTATTTCTTCAGTTGGAACGCTAGCGCGATGTAAACGCAACCCGCGAGAATCGCGAACGAACCGATCCACCAGATAAGTGCCAGCGCGCCCGCGCCGGGTTGGGCAAACATGATAACGCCAAAGGCAACCCACAGCACGCCGCTCAGGCCGAGCAGCCATTCGCCTTCGATTTCCTTGCGAAGCCGGATCGCGCCCCAGATCTGCAGCACACCGATCACAATTGCCCAACTGGCGATGAATATCAGCAATATCAGGGCAGTCATGCCTGGCCAAACGAAAGTTAGTAGGCCGGCGATGACACCAGCGATGCCGACAATGGCAAGCCACCATCGCGGCGCTATCTCGCCGCCTTTGCTGGCAATCGCCGCCCACAGGGCTAAGACGCCGTCAGCAATCGCGTAAATGCCCCACATCAAGGTTAGGGCCAGCAGAGTGAGGCCCGGCCAGCCAAAGGCCAAGATTCCAAAGGCTATCGCGGCTATGCCCCGCAGCAGGAGCAGCCACCAATTTTCCGCGAGTTCGCGCAGCAGGAGCCCGAGCAATGGAGATGGTCGGCCAGGCTGAATTTGGGTGCTGGACATTTGAGTTTCTCCCCCGAAATGGATTTTGAATTTCCTCTCAAAGCGTGAACGAAAGCGCGGGCACTGCTAGCGCAGTGCTCGCGAGCACCAAAAAGTATATCTGGATTATTGCCGCTAGGAGTAACGGCCCGCAAGAGCAAACGGCGCTGATTGCCAAAGTCGTCTCGTACACGTTGTCAGACAATTGAGAAAGGATGCGCTGGCCAAACTGAGGCGCTCGGCGTCAACGCATAGCGCACCACGACAACGCAGGCCCAACCCGTAGCGGGCTTCCGCTCGACTGATCGGCGGAAGCACGCCTGGTCCGATCCGCCTTTAAATCAAGCAGAAGATTTTTGACCTTGGGCGAACTGGCACTATGCGGAGCCAACGATGGCTCGCCTCGGCGCCGGCAAGTTATTCCCCCATTTACGGTGTCGATCTGACGACCGAAATCCTCTTGGCGTCGTTCCTGTCCATCGTCTGAATGCATGCGTGAGAGAGCTGACCTCCCGGTACCCTAACAGCCACGCTACCTCGGAAACCGGCAGTTCCTGGTCGCTGAGATAGCGTTTGGCCAGCACCGCCCTCAGTTCATCCAGGATTTCCGCGAAGGTTACATTCTCATCGCGCAGCTTTCGCGACATTGTACGGGGACTCATCCCGAGCTGACGTGCGGTCTGCGAGATCGTGGCCTTGCCGTGGGGAAGAAGCTGAGATGCAGCTTTCTCCACCTTTGCACGGAAACTTCTGTGCTTTGGCGTGTGCCTGGCAAGTGCCTCTTCCGCGTATCGTCGCAATAGCTTGTTCAGGTAAGGGTCGCGTCCGACCGTTGGGAGAGAGGCAATTCGTGCCGAAAGACCGATCTCATCAGCATCTGCGCCAAATTCAACATCGGTCCCGAAGAAGGTTTTCAATTCCGCCGGGGGATTGGCACGGACGTGCCTGACCTTCAGCCGGCGTAGCGCGAGCCGGCTGTCTGTGACCTGCCGACAGATGCGCACCAATGTAACCAGCCAAAACTCCATGTGATGACGATCCGACCAACGATCTGCGTCTACGTATTCGAGAGCGATGGTTGCGCCTTGAGCCAAGCCGACATGCAGGCGAACCCCCTCATTGTTGATCATGCTATAGCGTTCGCAGTTGCGCAGAGCGTCCGCTAGCTGTTCTGAGGAGGCCATCACATAGTAAACCAGACCAATCTCGCGCAGGTCGAAGCTGCGGGCCAGGTGAAAGCCGAAAAGCTCATCCTCGAGTTCCTGGGCTGCCAGCTCTAGAATCTTGATCTCTGCGCGCACCTCAAGGCGAGCGGCTGGATCGTCCGCCTTCTGGACGCTCAGCCCTGCCTTCGACAGAACCTCCTCCACGTTTTTCCCTGCCTCGCGCAGGCGGGCACATGCGAGGCGAGCAATTCCCCCCGTCGCGCTTGGTATTGCCCCGAAGCTCTTAGGCCTGATAAAGCCCATTGAATCGACTCCATCGGGAACGGCGAAAAACGAACCAATGCTCGCCGGATGAAAGCCTTCCCGTCTTGTTCGGAGAGGTCATCGCATACGGGCGATACAATGTTTTGGGGACTCTGCCGGTGTTGATTTGGATCAAAGCAACAAGGGCCTGGAACCTCAGATCCGGCGTTGACTAGTGCCGTGTTGGATCGCTCGACTGTCCGACCCAAGCATCCCTCGGTGTCCAAGCGTGTGTCTGTCCACAGTGCGGACATTGGAGAGGGATCGCGACGTTGGGCAAGCTGTCAAGAATTACAGTCTCGGTGGTCAAGCCGGTCAGAATTGCCTGACCAGTGACAGGACAGCGGATCAAAATATCTGGCACTTGATGGTCGCCGTTCTATGCCTTGTGCGATTTCGGCGCGTCTTTTACCCGCCGACCAGAGATCAACGCTTGTTATTTCGTGCCAAAAATTTGTGAAATCCGGCCCGCTCGACCATCCGCTCCGCGCCGAGGCTGCGGTATGGCTATTTCACCGGCAGCGACACGCAGTGGCCGAGACGATTGGCGAGCTGACGAACGCGTTTGGGGCCAGTTTGGGGCCAACGAAACCAGCCGTTGCCTGAACGTTCCAAGTCTGGTTTAGATAAGTGCTTGATGTAATTGGCTTGGTCCCGTAGCTCAGCTGGATAGAGCGGCGGTTTCCTAAACCGTAGGTCGCATGTTCGAGTCATGCCGGGATCGCCATTGCCTTGA
>Ga0306920_100000495_pt1 | contig 45933 bp, 37 predicted proteins | sample flu12Cox44000170_FD_204666 | JGI IMG/M metagenome (GOLD analysis project Ga0306920, IMG submission 204666) | Lab enrichment of tropical soil microbial communities from Luquillo Experimental Forest, Puerto Rico - flux4day.12C.oxic.44.000.170 (v2)... | ecosystem: Environmental > Terrestrial >... | reverse complement strand
TCCAGTGCTGCGCCTTTTCGAGCAGCCACTCATGCGGACTATTCAGTTTGTGTGTCATTGGTGGCTCCTCGCTTTTTTGGGCGGCGTTCCAGCTTTTTTCGCGGTGCAAGCGACCCGATCAATAATGACCACGAGATCGATCTCATCATCACATCGTGCAAAGTCAATGTGACCAAAAAAATAAGAGATTCTTGTTTGGTGGGGGCGATCAGGAGCGAATAAAAACTCTATCGGTCGACTGTGGCGGGAAAGAATCTTTTGCGGCCGTCATTCGCGCCAATTACACGTCGTCGCCACGAACGACCCGCTGCAAAGAAAAAGGCCAGCGGTCGGCGGCATCCCGTGTAACTGGGGTGAACGCCACTTCACGGCGGAGAAGACATGTCCCCAATCCGAAATCCGGTGTAGCCGGATAACCAAACTCTGTTGGACCTACGGCCATCGCCAAGCCCCAAAATCAAAGTTTTTCCAAAATCCGATGATCGGAAATGCTATACGCTGAAGAGCCGACTGATAGGTCTGGGTTCGGACATGCACAGGTTCCTTTCCCTATACGGGGTTAGCCTGGCCTTGGGTATCGTTGGTTGTGCACAGGCATCTCTCGCCGGTGCCCCCGACAACGACATTCGTCAAGAGTTCGAAAAATACTATTACGGTCGCGGCGTTCCTGAGAATCAGGCGAAAGCTAAACAATTTTTAAATGAGGCTGCACGGATTGGTTTTGAGTGGGCTATTTTGCTGATCGCGCAAGAGCAGGAAAAATCAGCACCACAAACGGCGTTTGATTCCCATTTGCGACTTGCTCGAAACGATAATTGCATCGCGCAAGCACGGCTTGCCAATGTGTATGCAACCGGCACCCTTGTCCAAGAGAATCTAACACAGGCATATTTTTGGAATTTGCTCGCAAAGGTTAGTGAGTGGAGTCGAAAATCAAATGTAGACTACGATAGCTCACGAGGCATTAGTTATAGTTCTGGGGACACAAAGCCGTGCGGTCAAGCTGACAATTTTTCTGCGGATGTGCTGGAAATTAAGATCAAGGCACACAGGCTGCTTCCGGCAGAATTGAAGCAGGCGGCGGAGGATGCGGCAGCCCATTGGACAAAGGGCACCCCCGAGAATTTGCTGCCCGCTCCCGCAGTAGACGCGACACCGCCCGAGGCTGGTCCGCCGAAGCTCGCTACAACCACGCCACCGTTATTGCCAGTCGAGAATAAAAAGTCATCGTCCGCAGTGGAAGTGCCGTTTAAAGAAGACTCAGGAATATTTATCGTGCCGGTTGAGATCAACGGCGCTATCACACTAGATTTTGCAGTCGATAGCGGCGCGGGTTACGTGACTATACCCGCTGATGTTTATTATACGCTTGTGCGGACAGGTACCGTTAAAGACTCGGACATTACCGGCCAACGAACGGTCGTTTTGGCTGACGGTTCGAAGTCGAAATTACCTACCTTTACGATTAGGGCGTTGAAGATCGGAGACGTGATCATCGAAAACGTCAACGCGAGCGTCCTTCCGTTGGAGGGACAACTTTTGCTTGGTCAATCGTTTTTTGCGCGCTTTAAGTCTTGGTCTGTCGACAATACGAAGCATGTTCTTCGTCTTGATCCGCAATGAGTGCTCACAATCAGCTTTTGCTGCGGTGCGCGGCAAAGCTGCAATAATCAATTCAAGCAAGCCCGTGGCGGTCCGCTTCTGCGGCGTGGCCCGAGCGGCGCCGTAGCTCTCAGAGAATCAACCAACTCGCCCTTAGTGATGGGCCGAAACACTCTTAATGCATTCCGACAGCAGTTCGACGGATGCCGTATGGCTGACATCGCCGAGACTGAGGATGCCGACCATGCGTTTGCTCTTGTTGATCACCGGCAACCTGCGAACCTTCAGCTCTTCCATGTGGCGTACCGCCTTGGCGAGATCATCGTCATCACGGCAACAATGGATTTCTGCGGTCATCACATCACGCGCGGTAGCGCCGCGCGCATCGAAGTCGTCCTGTGCCAATCCTTTGCACACGATGTCACGATCGGTGACCATTCCAACTAAGCGATCGTTTTCGCCAATCGGGATGGCGCCTACATCGTGGTCTCGCATCAATTTTGCAAGCTCCGTCACAGGGGTATCTGGGCTGACCCAATCGACGCCTTTGTGCATCGCCTCTTTGACTTTCATGGCGGACCTCCGTCGCTCGACGAAATGCGCGTGGGCCCCTCCGCCCTCGGCTTGATTATACAGCGACTCCGAGTCCCTCGCCACGCGAGTCCGCGCTAGGGACCCGCAATCCAAATACCTTGCCTGGTCAGCCTATCGTCCAAAAACCTGCGCAGCGTTTGCAAGGGTCAGCGCCTATCAATTGCTGCGGTGCTTGCCAACTCAAAATGAAAGCGCTCCGGCGGCCACCCAGTTAGGCTTAGGAAGCTGGTGCGTTGTTGATCTAAATCAAGGTCTATCAAGACATTGTTTGCTCTGAATTGGTTGGACTAAGGCCTAAGATCGCCAACTGTGTCCCATGGATTTGCTCTAGCTTTGGTTTCGGCAATCATGGAGCGCAAAGAGGCAAGGATTCGCGCAAATGACCCCTGCTGATGAAATGGCCGCGAAAACAGACTTTGATAATCAGTTCGAGGAGCAGATACGTGCCATTGTTAAAGATGCAAGCCTTCAGCCCAGACTTGTGGAGGATTTGCATGGTTCTGAGGATGTACAATCCCTTCTTTCGCGACACCTCGATTATGAGTCTTCCGAGCGAAGGGCGATTTACTTTCGTCTCCAGTCAATTGAAAGCGCATTAAAAAGGCGACGCTCGCGAGGGATTGTGCGCTACCTAGTCGCGATGGGTATTGGTGTTGTGGCCACCTTAGCTTGGCAATCTTACGGTGAGACAACCAAGCAGATAATCGCGACCAAGGCTCCGGAACTTGGCTGGTCACCGGAGGCCAAGCAGATGGTCAACAGTTGGGTGCAGCAGCTTGGCTGGACGAAGCAATCGGCTAGTCCCGAAAGCACCGCTGTTCCGTCGTCCGTGCTGGAGACGCCACAACCCATCCCAGAGCCGCCTCCCGCCGCCGCACGCAAGCCAACGCCCGCGGCGCCGCCGCCGTCACGGGCACCATCACCATCGCACTGACCGCCTTGCTTATACGTAAAGCGCTAATGACCCAAAGCGGGCGTGGGGTGGCCGAGTCTCCTTCTGAGACTTCTCCGATTTAGCAGGCCCATTGCCTACGAATCCTCGTGCTCAATGGGTTCGTAGTTTGCGCTCAGCGGCGTGACCGATCGCGTCCTTGCACGAGTCGCTGAGGGAAGCGAAGTGCCGTTTGACGCACTGTAAGACGCGACCTGCATTGGGCCTTACACCGGGACACTGCTCATGGACGTCCGCGCCGCAGGCAGCAGTCAGCGAGGCGATCTTCACCAGCGCTGTCTTGCACGACTCAGTGAAATCTTGGAAATGCGCCTCAGTACATTTAGCTAGGTGAAATCCGTCCGGGCGATCGGGGGCGCAAAATTCCACAAGGTCCCGATTGCAAGCTTGAATCACCGCAACGTACTGGCCCAGAGCGGGGGACACAAAAATTAAACCGAGGATCAGACAAGACCGATAAATTCTGCCCACCGTGAGCCCCCAATCATTCAAAGAAAAAGCCGCAACACTCGCTCTATCGAGGCCAGATCGGGGACTGCAGAGGGCCCCTTCCATCCAACATCCTTAGCCTGAATGCCTTTGATGAACGTCTCGTGACGGCGTCTACTGCCGCTAAACGCGTCGCCTTGGACGCTCGACCAAAAAGTAAATACAAGAAAGACAAGCGTCCAGCTTTGAATTAATTTCTGACAAGACTGTATTTGCTTGGAACAAAGTAAAAACAACAAAAGGCCCCGGTCGCTCCCGTGACCGAGGCCTAGAGTAGCCAGCCGGAAACTTGTCTAATCCGGTTGCCGCCCGTTTATCTGATTCGCGAATATGCATAGTGCTGAAATTTTCGGCACGCCATCCGGCGTCGACGGCGTGCGTAGCGGCGGCGGCCCTTTTCGCGAGTTGAGGGTTGGACTCTTTTGGATTACGCTCCACGAATTAGATTACGCTCCACGAATATGGTAATCTCCCGCCTTCACCCTTTGATTGTCCGCATTGCGGAGCCGAATATCGAATCGTGAGGGTCGAAGCCCCAGTTAAACAGACAATATCCGAGATAGCGTGCGTTAATTGCGGCGGCCCTCTTCACGGATGGGTTGGAGGATTTCTTCTCAAGTATTTTCTCGTGGAACGACCAAGGCAGCACAAGCACAGCAATAGATAAGCCCGATCGTTGTCGCTCCCGTCGCCAGCAACGTGCCGAATAGACCCGCCAACGTCGGCTTTTGGCACTTAGCGGACATTCCGGGCCACTCAACTGATGTCCGCTATTGGGGGCAAAGCGGGCCTCTCATTTTTGATCGAAGCTTTTTGATCGAAGCATTGTTTGCATTTGACCCATTGGCGACATGGTCGGGTATTAGCCTAATGGGAAAACGAGCGCCTCAATTGAATTGACTGAGAGTTGCCGGGCATGCTTGTTGCCTACCAGATCACCTCATAATCCAAGTAGTGTCGCGCCCATGCCCAAACTCTACGAGGCCCTCGCAGAAGCGTTCCTTGCGGAGGGAATAGACACGCAGTTCGTCCTGATGGGCGACGGCAACATGCACTGGTCCACCGCCTTTGCCAAACTGCCGGGCGTGCATACCGTCCATGTCAGGCACGAGCACTGTACCGTAGCGGCGGCGACTGCCTACAACGTAGCAACCGGCAAGCTCGCCGTTGCCTCGGTCACATGCGGCCCTGGCGTGACCCAGTTGATGACGGCGTTGCCCGCCGCGGTTCGCGCCCGCCTGCCGATGGTTGTGTTCGCCGGCGAGTCACCGATCAACGCCAAGTTCTACAACCAGTACATCGACCAAGCACCCCTGGTGACGGCGACCGGGGCGCATTACATCGCCGCGCACAGCGTGCCGCGCATGATGGACTACGTGCGCGAGGCCTTTCACATCGCCAAGTACGAGCGGTGTCCGGTGGTGCTGGGCATTCCCTACGACCTACAGAAGGTCGAATACATGGCCAACCAGCCTTACGAGACCTCGGCGATCTATCAGCCAATGGTCGGGCGCATGCAGCCCGATCCCGAGATCGTGGCCGAAGCCGTCGCGCGGCTGGCCACAGCAAAGCGGCCGATCATTCTCGGTGGCCGTGGCGTGCTGTGGTCCGGGGCGCGCGACGCGGTGATCAAGCTTGCGGATCGTTGCGGCGCCTTGCTCTCCAACACGCTGCCGGCGCGCGGTCTTTTCGACGACCATCCGTTCGGGCTCGGCACCACCGGCAGCTACTTCACGTCGTTGGGCAGAGAGATGTACGAGTCCGCGGACGTCGTGCTCGCGGTCGGAACGAGCCTATCCTACTACGTCGGTGGTGGGCACTACTTCACAAAGGCCTGCAAGATCCAGTTGGACGATGCCCCGCGCGGCTTGCGCGATGGGCAGAAGGCCGCCGACATCTATCTCAGATCAGATGCTCTCGTCGGCGTCGAGGCAATCCTTACCGGCCTCGACAAGAAATTGGGCGTCGGCAAACCGACGGCGGCGGCAATACGCTCGAAAGAGCTCGCGCATCGCATCGCGACCGAGCCCGCGGACTCAATGCCATTCGACATCGCGCCTGGGACACTGGATCCACGCGAGGTGATCCGGGCCATCGACGCGGTCGTTCCCAAGGATTGGGACATTGTCGGCGGCAGCGGCCATCAGGCCTATTTCAACACCCAGATGCGTGGCCGGCCGGCGGAGCGCTACACGACCGTCCGTGAATTTGGCGCGGTCGGCAACGGCCTGTCGTATGCGCTCGGGGTTGCGGCCGCGCGCCGGCAAGGCAGCGAGGGCAAGATCGTGCTGTTCGAAGGCGACGGTGGGCTCTTGTTCCACATCCAGGAACTCGAGACGCTCAAGCGTTGCGGATTTCGCATCTTGATCTGCGCGATGAACGACGGCGGCTACGGCTCGGAGTTTCACAAGCTGCGCGCCGACGGCCTCGACGATAGCTTGGCTGTGTTCGGGCGGCCCGCGCTTGAAAACATTGCCCGTGGCTTCGGGCTGCGCGGCCACGAGATACGCGATGTGTCGATAATCCCAAAGCTGTTTGCCGACTTCGCCGCGCAGGGCGAAAGCGAAATCTGGAACATCCAGATCTCCGATCAGGTCACCGCACCGATAATCCGGCAGACCATCAAGCGCGGGCACGGCAATATGTGAGCATGTCTAACCGGTCGCTATCGGCACAAAACGGACGCACAAATCGCGCTGACGGATGTCTGCTTTGAGGGACAAAGCGGACATCCCGTCGACACGCTTGAATGTCGCCTGATAACCCAAAGCGGACGTCGATAAACGATCACCCGTCCCCCCACTAGGCAAAGTCTTGGCCTATATGCTCTGATTAGATTGTATCTCGATGAGAAATACTTTCTACAAAGGATCAGCGATGAAGATTGAACGTCATGAGACCGGGCCACGTATGAGCAAAGCGGTGATCCACGGTGACACCGTCTATCTCGCCGGCATTGTTGCCGATAGTCCGAAAAACAAAAGCACGGCCGAGCAGACCAAAAGTATCCTATCCCAGATCGATGGCCTCCTGGCCATGGCCGGAACCAACAAGACTAAGCTCCTCTCTGCCAATATCTGGATCACCGACATGGCGCATTTCGCTGAAATGAACACGGTCTGGGACACCTGGGTGTCGCCGGGCAATGCGCCAGCGCGGGCGACAGTTGAAGCCAAACTCGCGTCGCCCGACTACAAGGTCGAGATCATGGTGGTAGCGGCGCGCTAGCTCCGTCGACCCGTGCAACAGGTTCGTAAACCGAAGCCTGCAGTCCGCTCGCAGAGGGCGCCGGGCAAGCCTGCGCGCAACCGCCGCTCTGTGGAGCAAATGCTCGTAGAGCTTAAGCGAAGGTTGCGCGAGATCAGCGATCTGAACGCTGCCGGCGACATGCTCAACTGGGACCAGGCCACCTACATGCCGGAAGGTGGCGCCGGTGCCCGAGGCCGTCAGCGCGCGATGCTCTGCCGTCTGGCGCACGAGCGGGCGGTCGCACCGGCGCTTGGTAAGCTAATCGATGCGCTCGCTCACCACGGCGAGGGCCTGCCTTACGACTCAGACCATGCAAGCCTAATCCGAGTCGCACGCCGCGAATACCAAAAGAAGATCAAGATATCGCCGGACCATGTTGCGCGCGCGACCGCGCACAATTCCGCCTCGTACGATGCATGGACAAGAGCGCGGCCGGCTAACGACTTCGCGACCATGGTACCTTATCTAGAACGGACACTAGACTTTAGCCGCGAATATTCCGCCTACTTTGCGCCCTACAAACACGTCGCCGATCCGCACATCGACGACGCGGACGAGGGGATGACCACCGCGTCGATCCGCAAATTGTTCTACGAGCTCAAACCTCAGCTCATCCCGATGGTGCGCGCGATCTGCGAGCAGCCTGCCGCAGACGACTCAAGTCTGCGGCAAACTTTCGCCAAAGCAGTCCAGTTCGATTTTGCCCTGCATGTAGCAGAGTGTCTGGGCTACGATCTTAAGCGCGGCCGTCTCGACCTTACTTACCATCCTTTCAGCACCCGGCTTTCCGCTGGCGACGTCCGCATCACCACCCGCGTCAACGAGAACGACCTTGGCGACGCGTTGTTCTCAACGCTGCACGAAGCCGGCCACGCAATGTACGAGCAAGGTATTAGCGCTGCGCTCGATGGCACGCCGCTCGGGCAAGGTGTCTCGGCCGGTGTCCATGAGAGCCAGTCGCGGCTCTGGGAGAACGTTGTGGCGCGCAGTCGCGGCTTTTGGGAGCACTTTTACCCACCGCTGCAACGAATCTTTACGGCGCAATTGTCAAGCGTTCCACTTGCCGTGTTCCATCGCGCCATCAATAAGGTGGCGCGGTCACTCATTCGCACCGACGCGGACGAGCTGACCTACAATCTGCACATCATGCTGCGTTTCGATCTCGAGAATAAATTGCTTGAGGGCGAGCTTCGCGTGAGCGACCTGCCGGAGGCTTGGCACGCGGCAATGCAAGCCGATCTTGGCGTCGCGCCATCCGGTGATCGCGACGGCTGTCTACAGGATGCGCACTGGTATTCCGGTTACATCGGTGGTCGATTCCAGAGCTACGCGATCGGCAATATTTTATCCGCGCAGTTCTATGCAGCGGCGCTCAAGGCGCATGCCGATATCCCACGCGAAATGGCCAACGGCGAATTCGGGACTCTGCATACCTGGCTACGCGACAATGTTTACCGGCACGGTAGCAAGTTCGCGCCAAACGATCTCCTCAAGCGTGCAACCGGCGCGGTGATGCACATGAGGCCCTATCTTGATTATCTTCGCGAAAAATACGGTGGGCTTTATCGGCTGCCTGAGCGTGCGTTCTAGTGGGTGCGCCGAGACCGTTATCCAGTACGAGGCGGCATCAGCGGTGACTCCGACCTCCGGTCTCCGACAATCACGGCGCTTTGACGATCTGCTTGCATGCAGGGGGCAAGCCGGCCAGCGTCAGCGCCGGTTTCGGTTTGGGGGGCGGTGGATGCAACGCCGATTCCTTGAACCAGAAGTCGAGCTCGTGACCGCAGCCGTCGCTTGGGCGCGGCGGGGGCTGTGGCTTGCATTCCACACTGCCCGCGGGACAGGCGATTTGGACATGAAAGTGCTCGGCGTGACCATACCAGGGGCGTACCTTGGAAAGCCAGGCGCGGTCAGCTCCGGCCTCGCGGCACAGTGCCTTCTTGATCGCGGCATTGACTAAGATGCGGGTGACCGCCGGATCCTGCGCTGCGGTGCGGATGAGGTCGGTATGCCTATGGGTCCACGCTTCTGGATCGACGTCCAGCAGATCGGACGCGACCACTTCGGTGGCCGAGCCGAACTCGCGCTCCTCACGGCTTTGCACGTGGTCCGGCATCGGCGTGAACCAAATATCGACATCGAGGCCGATTTGATGGCTTCTGTGCTCGGAGAGCATCGGCCCACCGCGAGGCTGCGACATGTCGCCGACCAGAAGACCGCTCCAGCCAACCTTTTTCGCGTTCTCGGCAAACCGTTCGATGAAGCGAACGAGCTGCGGATTTCCCCAGTTGCGGTTACGTGACAGCCGCATGACTTGCCAGGTAGGTCCAGTGATCGGCAGCGGCACGGCGCCGGCGAGGCAGCCATCGAAGTAGCCGCCGATCGAGCGCGGCGGCCCGGGGAACGGCGTCGATTTGCGCGCAAACAATTCCTTCGCCGGCGTCGACGGCGCGTCCGGATTTTGCAGCGGCGGCAGCGGCTCGGGATTGAGGGAGCCGGGGGGTGTCGGGTCAATCAAGTGCTTTTCTTGCGCGACGGCGGAACCCACGGCGGCGAGGACGAGGACGGCAAAAAGGCGAGCGGCAGCGCGCATCAGCAACTCTTTATCTTACTGATCTGTGGTCGCATTGGTGGCGCGATAGGCGACGCCTCGCGCAGTATTGGCGGTGGTTTGAGAGACCACAAGTGGAGATGCGGCAACTGAAAAGTGCAGTCACTTGTTTTTTGATCTGAATCAAAGAGCCGCCGCATCGATTCGACTAACAAGGCGCGGGTGTTGGGCGCACAGTAAGGGTGCCCATGTTGCTCGTTCTTAAAAGCTTTCGCGGTTCCGAAATTCTGATGCTTGTAGCCGCCAGCATTCTAGTCATCAGCATCACATTTCTGTTCTGATCGTCGTCCCTACATTTTCCAGCACCCGTCGCCGAGCTGACGTGACGTAGGTGGAGCGTCACCGGATGTCTGCTTGGTGGGTGACTCCCAACGGAATCAATTACGTCACCGCTCTTGGCGGAGGTGGAAAGGTTGAGAAACGTAATCCGGCCGACGGCTCAATCACCGAAATATTTCACACCGACGCGACACAAGTCCAGCGTGGGAGAGATTCAAATTTATCGATCAGGGAAATTGCTGGTATTACATGCAGACGGTCAGCGGCAAATACGTGGGCCTCGTCTGGGATCACAACACACCTTTGTTGTCCACCGATTTAGACGATGGGCAAGTTGTCGTGTTGGTCCCGCGCGACCTAAACTATCACCTAAACTATCACCCTGCAGGACCCCCGGCGGTCCCCCAGCGATAGTAGGACCGACCATACCTTTGCGAGAGGGTTGGCCCGGGCATATGGAAGGGTCTAGAACCAGAAAATTCTCTCATGCCTCCGATGTCACTTTTCGAGATCGCAATTGTATCTGCCATCGTCGGCGTCCTCGTTCTTTGGTTCGGCATTTATCTTTGGCGTGAGAGACGAGACCGCTAATTTGGTAGGGGGCTGCCCCAGTTGAGCCATGATCTCTGCGGCAGTGCATTTCTTTTATCTCCAATTAACCATGATCTGTCTTAATTGAAATTCTCAGTGTGTCTTTTCAGCACTAGGCGGCACCATTCCGCCGGTTACGATTCAACTGTCATGACAAAAGGAGGGTGCCATGAAAGCACTCGCTTTACTGACGGTAGTGGCGGTGACTCTCTTTAGCGTCGCGGCCTCTGCGCAAACCTACGGAACACCGTACGGCAAGGGCAAAGCTCCGCCCCCGCCGCCGGTTGTTACCAAAGGCTAGGCAAGCTTGGGGGGCCGGCCATTGTGCCGGTCCCCTTTCTATTTGCGATAGAGCGCGGAGGGCACTATGGGGCCGAAGCCGATCGGTAACCGGCTGCTTATCGCGTTGGCAATGATCGCCCTAACGGGGCTTGGCCTTTCGGTCGCTAGCGCGCAGACCGGCTCACAACCGCAGAATACGAGGAGCGCGGTCGTCACCAGCGGATCCGGGCAGTACTACGTCGAGTTTCGGTCTCGCCAAGCCTGGGACTACGGCCACACCTTTGTTGTCTTCGGCCGCGTCGGCGACCCGCCGAGCAAGAACAACGTCGCTGGACTTTCGCCCAAAGGCGATGACCCCCAGATGTGGGTCATGGGGCATTATGTTCCGGTCCCCGCGGATACGGGCTGGACCGACGGCGATCTTGAGGACAGGTACATCACTTCGCGCTATCGCGTGCTGATCAACAAGGATCAGTACGACAGGGTAGTCGCGCATATCAGAGAGTTGCAATCGCACTCGCACTTCTGGAGCGTGGAACTCTACAATTGCAACGCCTTCGTCGCTGACATCGCAAATTTCATGGGTCTTAAGGTACCGTCCTCAACCTGGATTTATCCGAGAGTCTTCGTGGGCAATATGCGCAAGATCAATACCGGGCATCCGGAAGCCGCCAACGAGCTTGTCAGCGATAATGTCAAAGAAATGAGTAATCCAACCCGGGACGGACGCGCGATGATCGCTAGCGGCATGCTTCGCCCGGACGGCGCGCCAAAGACCGGAGCAGCGGCACCCGCCCCAAACGTCACCATCGGCGCTGTTCGCGTCTCTAACGGTGCCGCGAGTCCAGCTGGCGGCGCACAACACTCGCCTTAAGACGAACCAGCGTCGGAATCTTTCGCGCGCCCTAGTGGGGGATCTGCAATGCCGCGTCTCCGCCTTGATCGGCTTATCGCGTTAACTCCCCTTGTCTTACTCCTTTTAGTTTCACGCGCTGCCCTCGCGGATTCATCTGGAGCAAGTGTCGATGCCGATAAGCCTGCGTCGAAAGTGGAGACTGTGGGGTCGCCGGCGGGTGCGTCTGGCGATGCTCCGGGAGCGTCCCCTACCGCAATCGTGGCGCCTGGTGTGCCGAGCCATCCCGTGACCGAGCCGAGCACTGCCCTCGATCCCGATGCGCCAATCACCGAACAGTTGCATAATCTGGCTAAGGGCAAATTCGATCCCATCGTCGGCAGCACGAAGGAAAGGGAAAGCATCGACGCTTTCTATGCCAGCCGCAGTTATGCGCCGCTGTGGATCACCGAAGGGAAGGCCAATGCGCGCGCGAACGCCGTGATCGCCTATCTTGGCGGAGTTGCGGCCGATGGTCTTGATCCGACCGACTACCCAGTTCCGAATTTTGCCTCACTTGCTGATCCAGCCGCGCTCGCGGAAGCTGAGATCCGTCTCACGACTTCGGTCATCGCTTATGCGCATCATGCGCAAATCGGCCGCGTGCACTGGTCGCGTGTGAGCGGCGACATCTTTTATGACCAGAACGCGCCGGATCCAGGCGATGTTCTCGCCACGATGGCGCAAGCCAAGGATGCCGGCGAGGCGCTCGAAGCCTACGAGCCACACGCCGACGGCTACCGCGCGCTCAAGGTCAAGCTGGCCGAAGTTCGAGCCGGCCAGCGCGGCTCCGACAAGACTCGCATTCCGAACGGGCCATCGCTCAAAATCGGTATGCGCGACGAGCGGGTGCCGCTCCTGCGCTCGCGGCTTGACGTTGCCAGTGAGGGCGCGACTTACGACAAGGAGCTTGCTGATGCGGTGAAGAAGTTCCAGGAAAGGCATGAACTCAAGCCGACCGGCACGCTCGATATGGCGACGGTCGAAGCGCTTAACGGCCGCCAGTCAGATCGGCAGATCGACCTCATTATCGCCAATATGGAACGCTGGCGGTGGATGCCGCACGATCTTGGCAACACCTACGTCATCGTCAACCTTCCCGACTACACGCTGCGCGTGATCCGGGAGGGCAAGCAGGTCTGGATGACGAAGATCGTGGCCGGTAAGCCGACGACGCCGACGCCGATCATGAGCGCGCAGATGAAGTCCATCACTGTCAATCCAACTTGGAATGTGCCGGACTCGATCGCTTCCAATGAATATCTGCCGTTGCTACAGCAGGACCCGACGATACTGCAGCGGATGGGATTGCAAGTCAGCTACAACGCGGATGGCAGCATTCACCTTTCTCAGCCGCCAGGCGAGCAAAACGCGCTCGGCCAGCTTCGCTTCAATTTTCCCAACAAGTTTTTGGTCTATCAACATGACTCGAACCAAAAATATCTATTTGCCAATGAGAAGCGGGCTGACAGCCACGGCTGCATGCGGGTACAGGATCCGGTGAAATATGCGGAGGTGCTGTTGTCAATAGTGCGGCCAGGCGAAGGTTATACTCAGGACCGCATCCGCAGGATGTTTGGCGCCTACGAAAACGACATTCAGTTTCCGACCTTCATCCCAGTCCACCTGACCTACCAGACCGCTTTCGTCGATGATCAGGGTAAGCTTGAATTCCGCGAGGATATTTACGGCCGCGACCAGGCGCTGATTGCCATACTGAATGGGGCCGAACGCAAAGTTGCTGATATTCCTATCCAGCGCAAGGACAGCACGATGCGTCGACAACTCTTGGCAATGCCTGACAATTTCTTTGGTGGCTGGGGGCGCGGCTTCGGTGGCGGGTTGAACTTCTTCACGCAATTGTTCGGTGGCCCCAATCGAACGACGCCAGTCCCGCGCCGACCCGTGGCGCAACACAGGGCGTATTATCAGTGATGCCGTTAGTAACCGACTAGAACGGCGACGAGCGACTGGCCCCAATCGACAAACTAGAGCGTGTGCTCATCATGGGTGAGCATGTCCGCTTCGGAGGTAAAGCCGACATCGGACCAGCCTGCGAGAAAGTCGGCTAATGACCCAAAGCGGACATTGCCGAGCGCTCGCCTCCCGGAAATTATGGAATATCCGGACAGAGCAACTCGGCCTCACTCCGGCTTTATGCCCGCAAACTTCACTACTTTCGCCCACTTCGCAGTCTCGTCAGAGATGAGCTTGCCGAAGTCGGCAGGCGAACCGGCAAGCGGGGTGCCGCCTAGGTCCGCAAGCTGCGCTTTCATCTTAGGATCTGCGACAACAGAATTGATTTCTCTATTCAACTTGTCGATGATTTCGGCTCATGGTGATGCCCCGCAAACTTGAGCGCCTTCCCAGGCACACCATCAATACTAGCCAACAGCGGCCTGAATGTCCGCTTTCGGGGCTGAAGCGGATACGACAATTGACAGACAATATGTCCGCTATTGATGCGAAGCAGACATCGCCGCGTGAATTGTCAGCTCAAGGTCGTTCAGTGCTTTAGATGGCCCGGCGCAACCGTTCGTGCGCTTTGCATATGCAGGCGCTTCTTTTCGTGGCCCGGCGCGTTAAACGAGGCCCCGTGAATTCCTTTCGCATGGTGCCCAGGCGCAAATGACTTCGCGGACTCAGCCCCTGCCGAAGTAGCGAGGAAAGCTACGGCGAGGATGGCGATTGCAGTTCTCATCTGATGCCTCCTTCAATTCTATATCTATAACTCGGAGCAGAACACGAGTGTTCCCTGTCAGGAGAAGTGGCAGGTGAACAGGTGTTCATCGTCAAAAATTGCAACAGGAAATGCACCGCGATGAGTTGATTGAATGACGTGCTTTTTTTCTACGGTGCATGATTTGCTTTTGGCACAAAGCGGACATGACGATGCCACTCAGCGACATCCGCTTTCGAAGGTAAAGCAAACGTTGGGCTGACCAGGCCAAGACTGGAGCCGGCGCCGCGAAAGAGGAGCGCATCAGAGCATGGTCCGATTGCGGCGACACGTCAGCAGATTTTTTGGAAGCGCCTCCGCCAGCGCGGCACGTTGGCTGGCGGCAGCACGTAGCTTTTGCCCTCGGCCGAGATCGTCAGCGGCTGCCCGGAGTCCAGAAGATCGAAGACGCGATTTTCCAGCGCGTGCCATTTATCTTCATAAAGCTCCGGATCGTCGCGGGCGTAGCCGAGGTCCGGCTGGTCGAAAATCGTAGTGTGCGCCGGGTCGTACTCGGAACCGGCGCCGATGACGCCGGCGAAGTACATCTGCATCTTGCCGTTGGCTATCGTGATCGAGACCTTGGTGTCGTCCCGTTTCGGCGCGGCCGGATAGACCGCACGCATGTCGAAATGCGCCCCGCAACTGATGCGGAAGACGGTCTTGCCCCTGGTGTCGTAGTAACTCAAAGCCGGCTGATCCTGGCGGTCGATCTCGAATTTCCAGGCACCCTTCCAGGTGTCTTTCGATGTGCCGCCGGCAGCCACCGTCGTGGACAACCCCAAGCGCGATGCGGCGACAAGGATTGCAAGGAATTTTGCATGCGTCGTCATGGCAAGCCGACTATGCGCTTTCCGCTCTCGCCTTTAATTCCTCAACGACCTCGTGAATAGCATCTTTTGCGATGTCGATTTTGCTTTGATCGAATGCGCAAGCTTGAGCAGTTGAGGAATTTTGTATCTGGTCAAGATTGCGAATGACGCGACTGAGCATGTGCGCAAGGATTTTGTAGCGGTATGGGGCGGCGGTCATTCGTCATTCCCATGTTTCAGGCGCGGACTCAGGTTCCTCGGCTTCCGCTTCGAGTGTAGATGCCACGCTCGCCGCACGCCAATATTGGCGAGACTCACCTAAAAAAGTTGGCCTCTGTGCTCCACCGAGAATACGTTTGCGTAGAGATTGGCGATCCACTGTTGGCCCTCTTGCGTGACTCGAAGATAGCGCAAGGCATCGCCGATATAAGGTCGGACCCTCTTCCAGAAGAAATCTGGATAATTAGCTCGCAGATCTGCGACGCTATTGTATTTCAATTTGCTGCTCATTCCCGTCTCGCGAAACTCGTTAAAAAGGGCGGCCTGTTTTCGCAGGTAATTGATGTCCGCGAGCTGCCCGATCAGATCCGCTGCACGTACCAGGCCTGGAAAATCGTTAGTAGACTCGTGCTGCTCATCCTCGGGAACCGGGAACCGGGTGTGTTCGATGTTGGTTTCGATCGCCGTGATGTCGAGGTGGACAAGGGCCTTTTCCGCACGTTCCCGTACAAACAGTTTGGACCGGGCGACATGATACGGCGCCATTGATGCGTCGGTGGCTCCCTCCGGGAGGGTCACCTTATCTCCGGCCAGGTTGGTGACGTAGGAGCCGTCCCCATCACCTCGACAGATTCCACGCACGTACCCGATGTCATGACATAGTAGTGAGATGATGAAATGTAGCCAGTCGCGCGGGGTCACACCGCCGACGCTAATGTGACGGCCGCGCAGAATTTCTTGCCCAACAAGCGTGACCATGATGGTGTGATTGACATCGTGATACGCGGCGTCGCTGGTCGCGATATTTTCAAGAGCAAGCTGAGCGGCAAAGCTGATCGCGCCAGGATAACCAGGCTCCATCGTCGTGTATGTTCGTTCGTACATCGTCCGAAGTTCGCGGATGAAGGCTTCTATAACGATCAATGTTGGGTTGAACATGTGAACCGACCTTGCTGCACGCAATTGGGCGGCCCGATGGCCGCAAGTTTATCACGCGGTCGCCAATAAAGGCTTCGGCGAAGGCGATTCTCTTCCTCAGCGACATTAGACCCCATGTCGCTGATCGCAAATCTATGCTGTAATTGCGGTATTCCGATAATTCATGGTTTTGACCTTTGGGGGAGCGATTGCGACGGCGCTCCAAAACTAGCAAACGCGCCAAAGCACGAGGCCGCAAGGCGAACACGCCTAAGCACGGTAATTCGTGGACTATTTCGCGTCTTCGCCGCGAACTGAACGAAGCAAATCAACAACGAGCGGCAACTACGGATTTGCTGAAGGTCATCAGCCGCGCTCCATTTTCTTTATCGACCGTACTGGACACATTGGTCGAGTCAGCGGCCCATCTCTGCGATGCTGAGCATGCATGGCTATTCCGCCGTGATGGCGAGTGTTACCGATGGGCTGCCAGCTACGGCCGTTCGCAGAAACAGCATGAGCGCCTCAAGGAATACGTGCTCACCTTGGTGTTTTTGCCGGGACGCGGGTCAGCGCTCGAGCGGGCTGTGCTCGAAGGTCGACCAGTTCAGATCGCTGACGTTACGGCGGACCCCGATTACACCCGCCACGGGATCAGAAGAATTGGCGACTACCGCACGGCTCTGAGCGTTCCGCTGCTGCGCGAAGGTGTCGCAATTGGCGCCTTGGTACTGACTCGTTCGCAACCCCGAACATTCACAGACAAACATATGGAGTTGCTCATCACATTTGCGGACCAGGCGGTCACCGCCATTGAATACACAAGGCTGCTGAACGAACTGCGGCAGTCGTTGGAGCAGCAGACAGCGACATCCGAAGTATTGCGCGTCGTATCCAGCTCGCCGAGCGACCTTGCGGCCGTATTTCAGGCCATGCTGTCGAACGCGACTCAACTTTGCCAAGCAAACTTCGGCACCTTGAATCTTTATCGCGATGGTGAGTTCCCGCTGGCGGCAACGCACAACGTCCCCGAAATCTTCCTCGAATTCCGCCGCATTAATCCAATAATAAAACCCGGTCCAGGCCACCCGCTCGCGCGCGTTGCCGCATCGAGACAGCCGCTGCAGATCGCCGATATGAGAACGGAGGCACTCTATCTGAAAAAAGATCCATCTTTTATTGCGATGGTGGATTTGGCGGGCGCACGAACGCTTCTCATAGTACCAATGCTTAAAGAAAACGATTTACTCGGTGTAATAACTATTTTTCGTCAGGACGTGCGTCCATTCACTGAAAAGCAGATTGAGTTAGTGGGGAACTTTGCCGCGCACGCTGTGATCGCCATCGAGAATGCGCGGCTGCTGAGCGAGTTCCGGCATTCGTTGGAGCTGCAGACTGCGACCGCAGACGTACTGCGCATCATCAGCTCTTCGCCTAGCGATTTACGGCCCGTGTTTGATGCTATTGCTGAAAATGCGGCTCGATTGTGCCAAGGCTTTGATGTCTACGTTCAGCTGCGTGAAGGCAATTTGGTACGCTACGTCGCACACTATGGAGGTATCATTCCGAGTTCTCCCGCTGTAGGCGGAACTAGATTGCTGACCCGCGATCTTGTAATTGGCCGCGCGATGTTCGAATCGAGGGCAATCCACCTTCTCGACGCCCAAGCCGAATCCGAAGAGTTTCCCGAAGGCAGCGCTATTGCACGACGGACTGGCTACCGCACGATCATCGCAGTTCCTCTGATGCGTCAAGGTTACGCAATCGGTACGATCGCGGTCCGTCGTGTAGAAGCAAAACTATTCTCCGATAAGGAAGTTGAACTCCTCTCAAACTTCGCGGCCGAAGCGGTCATCGCCATTGAGAACGCGCGTTTGCTCACTGAGCTGCGGCAGCGGACGGCTGACTTGAGCGAGTCCCTGGAGCAGCAGACGGCCACTTTCGAGGTCTTGAAAGTTATCAGTTCGTCGCCGGGCGAACTGGAGCCAGTGTTTCGGGCAATCTTGGAGAACGCGACACGAATTTGCGAAGCCAAAATCGGGATATTGTTCCGCTTTGATGATGGCGCTTACACGGCGGTTGCGACCCTGGGCGTGACAGCCAAATACCAGGAATATCTGAACCGGGGACCCGTCCGCGCTGGTCCAGGTACTGGCCTGGGCCGCGTCGCCGCCGGTGAGAAAACTGTCCATATCATCGATACACATGCCGAGCAGGCTTATGCCGACCGCGAACCTCTTCGCGTCGCGACAGCCGAACTTGGCGGTGCCCGAAGTCTTCTCAACGTGCCAATGCTCAAGGACGGCGAATTGATTGGCGCGATTGGCATCTATCGCCAAGAGGTACGCCCGTTTACCGACAAGCAAGTTGAGCTGGTCACGAATTTTGCTGCCCAAGCTGTGATCGCGATCGAGAACGCCCGGCTTTTGAACGAACTGGCCAAACGAACGGAGCAGCTGGAGATGCGCTCGCAGGAAATAGCGAAGCTCAACGAGCAGCTCGAACAGCGCGTCGCGAACCAAGTCGGCGAGATCGAGCGCATGGGCAGGCTGCGCCGTTTCCTCCCGCCGCAGGTCGCCGATCTGATCGTCGCGTCGGGAACGGAAAAGCAGCTTGAAAGCCATCGCCGGGAGATTACAGCCTTATTTTGCGATCTGCGCGGCTTTACCGGCTTCTCGGAAAGCTCAGATCCCGAAGACGTCATGGCGCTGTTGCGCGACTACCATGAGGCTATTGGCCAGATCATCATCAAGTACGGCGGCACACTTGAGCGATTTGCTGGCGACGGCGTGATGGTCATCTTTAATGATCCGGTCCGGGTCGAGAATCCAGCGTTGCAAGCCGTCTTGATGGCGCTTGATATGCGCATGGCAATCGGCGCACTGATCCAGAAATGGCGCGACCTTGGTCACGACCTTGGCTTCGGTATTGGCATCGCGCATGGCTTTGCCACGTTGGGAACCATCGGATTTGAAGGCAGGCGAGATTATGCCGCCATTGGGACGGTCTCGAACGTCGCGTCCCGCCTTTGCGACGAAGCCAAGCCGGGTCAAATCCTCATCAGCCCACGAGTCCGGCAAGCTGTTGAGAAGGCCGTAATGGTCGAGCCTGTTGGCGAGTTTACGCTCAAGGGCATACGTCGCCCTCTGCCGGCGTACAACGTTCTAGAGTGCTCGCCGTCGAAACCGAACTGATGTCCGTATTGGCAGGTTTCTGACCTGCCGCGATATCCAACATGAGTCCGTCATGCGAGGCTAGCCGGACGTCCCGCTCACATCGAATTTTGTCTGACTTGGACACAATTCGGACGTTGGTGCGCCCTCCACGAGTGTCTGGATCGTCCGGCGAAGCCGAAGTACACAACGCGGGCTGTAGTCTTTTTCGATGGTTGATCCGAAGAGTCCTGACTAAAATGGCACGAAAGTCCACAAATCGCAGGCACGAAATGGGGAGGCCGCCAAAATGATGAGGGCGTTGCTCGCAGCGGTGCTGTGTGCCTTTTGGGCGCTGCACGACGCCACACCCGCGAACGCGCAAGCCTATCCGACCCGGCCAATTAAGGTCGTCGTGCCGTTCCCGCCTGGAGGCCCTACCGATGGCATGGCGCGTATCATCTCCGACCGACTCAGCGCCGTGCTCGGCCGGCCCATCGTCGTAGAGAACCGTGGCGGCGCCGGCGGCAGCGTCGGCGGCAAGTTCGTCGCCGAGTCCGATCCCGACGGCTATACAGTGCTGATGACGCCAGGCGGCGCTCTGACCACCGGTCCGGCGGTGAACCCCAATATCGGCTACGATCCCGCCAAGGCCTTTGCATCGATCAGCGAGCTGATCGAGACGCCGACAATCATCTCGGTCAGCCCGAGCCTGCCAGCGACGTCGATGACCGAGGTTGTGGCCTATGCCAAGGCCAATCCCGGCAAACTTAAGTGGGGCTCACAAGGCTTTGGCACGGCGCCGCATCTGCTCGCCGAAATGTTCAAGCTCGAAGCTGGCGTCAACATCTTACACGTGCCCTATCGAGGCACCGGTCCGTTGCTCAATGCCATGTTGGCCGGCGAGGTTCAGATCATTGCTGATCCAAGCACCACCAGTCTGCCGTACATCCAGGATGGCAAGTTTCGCCCGATCGCGGTTGCCAGCAACCTGCGCGATTCGAAATTGCCTAACGTGCCAACCGTGGTGGAGGCCGGCTTCCCCAAATTACAGTCGCCGTTCTGGCTCGCTGTGGTCGCACCGGCCGGAACGCCTCACGATATCATCACCAAGCTCAACAGCGCATTTCGTCAGGCACTCGCCGCGCCTGAAACGCGCGCGCGGCTCGATACGCTCGGCGCCGAAGTCAAGGTCGGCACGCCGGAGGATCTCGACAAGATGTTGGTCAGGGAGCGCGCACAGTGGACTGCAGTGGTAAAGGCGGCGAACATTAAGATCGAATAAGATCCGCATTCCCGAAGTGATTAGTTGCCATGTTCCGTCACGATTCACCTAACGAAGCCGCGTTCCGCGCCGAAGTGCGGACGTGGCTCGCGGCCAATCTGCCAGCTGCGCTGCGCGGACGGACGAACCGCCCGCCGCCTGCCGAGCTCATGCCGTGGTATCACACGTTGTCGCGCAAGGGTTGGATCGCACCGCATTGGCCCAAGCAGTACGGCGGCATGGGCGCGACACTGAACGAACAGATCATCATGACCGAAGAGCTGGCGTCGGTCGGCGCGCCGCAACTGCCAGCGCAAGGCCTCAATCACATAGGGCCGATCTTGATCGAGTTCGGCACCGAGGCGCAGAAGGCGAAGCACCTGCCGCCGATCATCGCCGGAACGGTGATCTGGGCGCAGGGCTATTCGGAGCCCGGCGCCGGTTCCGATCTCGCGAGCCTTGCAACCCGTGCCATTCTCGAGGACGATCATTTCGTGGTGCAGGGGCAGAAGATCTGGACCACATGGGGCCATCATTCGGATTGGATGTTTGCGCTGGTGCGCACCGACCCGCAGGCGCAGCCGCGCCATGCCGGCATCAGCTTTCTGTTGCTCGATCTGCACAGCCCCGGCATTAGGATCAGGCCAATCCGGACGATAGCGGGAGACGATGAGCTAAGTGAAGTATTTTTCGACGACGTCGTCGTGCCGGCGGAGAACCTGGTCGGCCAGCTCAACGACGGATGGCGCATCGCTAATGCGCTGCTTGGCCACGAGCGCCTCGGCACCTCGAATCCGCAATACGCCTTAATTGCGCTGGAGCGCATCAAAACCGCGGCGCGGGCCTCCGCCGCTATGGCGGACCCGGCTTTCCAGGATCGCCTGGCGGCAGCAAGCATCAATGTCACGGCGTTGTCGGCCCTGTTCAGCCATGCGGTGGAGCTCACTAACCACCAGCGAAGTCTCGGGCCTGACGCGTCGATGATCAAGATTTTTGGTTCGGAGCTGCTGCAGTCGCTCAATGAGTTGTTGATCGAAGCAGCGGGCAGCGACGCAGCCGTAGAAAATCCAGTTATGACTGATTTTGGGGCGGTGGATGTCTCGACGTCTTTCCTTCAGGTTCGGCGCGCGACGATCTACGGGGGGTCCTCGGAGATCCAGCGCAACATCATCGCCCGCCGTGTGCTCAACCTGCCGCAGTGACATGGACCTTCATCTCACCCTGGAGCAGACGTTGTTACGCGACAGCGCCGCGAAATTCATTGCCGCGGCGGGGCCGAAGGTCGCGCGCGGCTTGCGGGGGCTTATGCCGAGCTTCGCGCCCGCGCGACTGCGCCAAGCCGGTGAACTCGGCTGGCTCGGCATCCTCGTGCCAAGTTCGGCGGATGGATTAGGCCTCGGCCTCACCGAACTCGCTCTGGTGCTGGAGCAGGCTGGACGGGGACTTGTCTGCGAGCCGATTGGGCTTGCGGCAATCGCGGCGGCGGCACTGGCGCAAGGCCATGCGCCGCATCCGATGCTGCAACGCGCAATGCACGGTGAAGCGCTGGTGGTGCCGGCGCTGCAGGACAGTGCGCACGGTGGCGATCCGCTTGCCCCACGCACGCGGGCGGCAGGCGACCGCGCACCGCGCCTGACCGGGACTAAAATGTCCGTATGTGCCGACGGCGCCGAGGGCTTTTTGGTCAGCGCTAGCGGCGCCGAGGGACCGGCGCTCTATTATGTGGCGCGCGACGCTCCTGGGGTGAGTGTCGCGACAGCGCAGACCGTGGAGGGTCGCAAGCTCGCAACGCTTGTGCTGAAGGACGCGCCCGCCGATCTCGTGCCGCCGCGTCAGTCGTCGCGCAGCGCAGTGGAGGCGCTGAACGATCTCGCTCTGATTGCGCTATCCGCCGAACTCCTCGGCGTCATGGAAGGAGCAAAGGAGCTGTCCTTCGAGTATCTGCGCGTCCGCAAGCAGTTCGGCAAGCCAATTGGCAGCTTTCAGTCGCTGCAGCACAAGGCGGTCGACATCTATATTAAAATCGAGACCACGCGGTCGCTGCTCTATCAGGTTGCGGCGGCCAACGATCCTTATCGGATCGACCCTAAGCTCGCCGTCGCGGTAAAAGCCAAAGCGTCCGAGGACGCACTCGCGGTCACGCAGGCTTGCATCCAACTCCACGGCGCGATCGGCTTCACCGACGAGCACGACATCGGCCTTTATCTCAAGCGCGCGATGCTGCTGTCGTCGCTGTTCGGCAACGCTGCGGCGCAACGCCGGCGCTATATCGAAATCGGCGAACTAACGATTTAAATCCGTGCGCCCACCATCGGCGGGATGTTTTCTAGCGCGAGCGCGCCCGATATTCTCGGCCGAACGAAATTGGCGCGAACCGTCAGCCCGGCGGCGACGGAGTTGCGTGCGTCGAACCAGGAGAAGTCATGAGCGAACAACAGCCTGTCACCTACGAACTCGACGGCGAGATCGCGCTTGTTGGGTTGAACCGTCCGGACAAACGCAACTGCTTCAATCCGACGGTGATGAAGAAATTGCGCGAGGCTATCGAGCGTGCTGGCGAAGAAGCCAAATGCGGCATCATCTTCGGCCACGGCGACAATTTCTGCGCCGGCCTCGATCTACGCTGGGCGGCGGAGAATTGGAAGAAGGGACAATCGCAGCGGTTGCCGTTCCCGTTCAATCGCAAGACCTATTTTGAAGAAATGGCACGTGGCAACATCCCGTTCATCGCTGCGCTGCACGGCGCAACGCTTGGTGGTGGGCTGGAAACGGCAGCTGCTGCGCACATCCGCGTCGCCGACGAGACCACGTATTTCGGTTTGCCCGAGGGCACCCGCGGTATCTTCATCGGCGGCGGCGGTTCGGTGCGCGTCGCGCGGCTGATCGGATTTGCCCGCATGCAGGACATGATGCTCACGGGCCGTGTACTCAAATGCGACGAGGCCGAGCGCTGCGGCATCGTGCAGTACGTCGTACCCAGGGGCCGCCACATCGCCAAGGCCAAGGAGCTGGCGCTGAAAATCTGCAAGAATGCACCGCTGTCGAATTTTGCCATCACCAACAGTCTGCCACGGCTGCAGGACATGTCGTATGACGACGGGCTCTATTTCGAGCGTATGGTCGCCGAATATACGCGCAGCCCGGAATCGATCGAACGCCTACACCAGTTTCTCGACAAGACGGCGCCGCGCGTGCGGCCTGATCAAGCGTAACATTCGGACGGGAAGGAACGCCCAATGAGTCTGCGTGACCACGCGATCGTCGCGTATGCCGAAACCAAGGTGATGAAAAAGAGCGATCGGGACGTCTGGGTGCTTGCTGGTGAAATTCTGGAGTCGCTGCTCGACAAGACCGGGTTTGATAAGGCCGAGGTCGACGGCCTGGTAATGTCCGGCCTCACCGGTACAGGCGGCGCCAGCATGTTCTGGGCGCAAAGCACCTGCGACATGCTCGGGCTCGAAGTGGGTTTTTGCGAGCAGGTGCACACCGGCGGCTGCTCGGCGGTCGGCGCGGTGGCGCGCGCAGCAGCCGCGATCGACGCTGGCATGTGCGATGTGGCGCTCTGCTTGTACGCCGACACCCACGTTCGCGAGCATAACGGCCGCAACGACCGGAACTATCGGCGTGACTGGACCGAACCCTATGGGCTGCTCGGCCCACCCGGCGCGTTCGGTTTGCTGCAGCGCGCCTACGATGCAAAATTTGGTGTCGATCCGTTGGCGCTTGGCAAACTCGCCGTCACGCAACGCAATCACGCGCTCATGAACGAGAACGCCTGTGAAGAACTACGCGTGCCGATCACTATCGAGGACTATCTGAACTCGCGCATGATCGCTGACCCAATTCGCCTGCTCGACTGCGTGATGCTAGCTGATGGCGCTGCCGGCCTGATCGTGACGAGTAGAAGGCGCGCCAAGGAGAAAGGTCTGCACAAATGTGTATTGCCGATTGGATACGCGGAGCGCACGAACTTCTTGGGCGGCGATAGTTTTGTGGACGTCACCCGCAGCGGTCACGAGATTGCCGGCAAAAAGGCGCTGGCGGCCGCTGGGTTGGGCATCAAGGACATCCGCTCGTTCCATCCTTACGACGACTTTCTGATCGCGCTGGTGATCCAGTTCGAAGCATTCGGGTTCTGCAGGCCAGGCCAGGGTATGGCTTTCGTGCGCGACACCGACCTGTCGTACACGGGCGCGCTGCCGATGAATACCGGCGGCGGCCAGATCTCGGCTGGTCAGGCCGCTTGCTCGTCGCACAATCTGATTGAGGCGGTGCGCCAACTGATGGGCGAGGGCGGCGAGCGCCAGGTCAAGGACACCAGCAATGCATTGGTGACTGGCATCGGATGGATCAATTACGGGCGCAACTGGGGCTCGAGCGCCGCACTGGCGCTGATGCCGAACCAATAGGGAGCACAGCGCATCATGGTCTTCACACTCAACGATACGCTAACCGTCAAGCGTGACATTAAGCATTATGATTTCGGCATGCCGTTCTGGGAGGCGACGCGACAGAAGAAGCTCGTCATTCAGTACTGCAAGACCGCAAAGAAATACCAGCACTTTCCCCGTCCGGTCAGCATCTTCACCGGTCGCCGCCGCGACCTCGAGTGGCGCGAGGTCTCCGGTAAGGGAACAGTGTTTTCCTTCACCATCGCACACCGTGGGCCGCTAGCCTTCCAGGGTGCCGAACCCTATGCCATCGCCAGCGTCACCCTCGATGTTGGCGTCAATGTCATTGCCGGCGTAGTCAACTGCGCGGCCGAGGAGCTCAAGATCGGCATGAAGGTGAAGCCATATTGGCATCCACTCGAAAACGGTGAGCATCTTTTGTTGTGGCAGCCTGACAGGGACGCGCGATGACCGGAGCGGAACGTGCTCGCGGCGCCGGGGCGGTCGCAAAATTCCTACGTCCGCGCTCGATTGCGATTGTCGGTATATCGACGCGGGCGGGCAGCGCCGGCCAAATTGTCTTGGAATGCCTGAAGATCAATACCTTTACGGGCGATATCCATCTGGTCGGGCGGACTGATGAGCCGATTGACGGCCGCCGCGTGTTAAAAAGCGCCGACGAATTGCCGGAAGGCGTCGATCTCGCCGTTTTCACACTGCCAGCCGCGGCTGTGCAACATGCAATGGAAGGTTGCGCTCGGCGCAAAGTCGGCGCGGCTTTGGTGTTTGCTGCCGGCTTTGCGGAGACCGGCGATCACGCCACACAGGACGCCGTCGCCGCGAGCGCTCGCGCCGCGGGACTGGCTATTGTTGGTCCTAACTGCCTAGGCGTCACCAACAATGTCGACGGCATGATGCTGCACATGCTGTACGCGCGGCAGGCATTACGCGGCGTCACTGAGGGGGTCGCCTTCGTCGGCCAGAGCGGCGGGTTGCTCGGTCATTTCCAGCGTGCCTGCGACGGCCGCGGCATTCCATTGTCCTACGTGATCTCGACCGGCAACGAAGCGGGTCTCGAAACCACAGACTTTCTCGAATTTCTGGTCGACGATGCTTCCACCTGCGTGATCGCGGCCTATTGCGAAGAGATTAGACGGCCGCAAGCGTTTCTTGCCGCGCTCCGCCGGGCGCGAGCCGCAAAAAAGCCGGTGGTGCTGATGCTGGTGGGCCGCAACGCCAAAGCCCGGAAGGCAGCGCAATCGCACACGGGCGCGCTGGTCAGCGAGTTCGCCACAGTCCGCACGCAGGTGGAGGATGCGGGGGCCATCGTCGTTTCAACCATGGATGAGACCATGGATCTCATCGCCATCCTGCAGCGCTTTCCCGTGCCGCCCACTAAGGGTCCCGGTGTTCTCACCGCGTCGGGCGCGTATGTCGGGTTGACGAACGACTTTGCGGACGAACTAGATCTCGATCTTCCGGAACTCGAACCGGCGACGCTGAAGACGATCAAACAAACACTGCCGTCCTACGGCACATTCGGCAATCCGCTGGATACCACGGCCGGCTTCTCGCCCGAGATGCTCCCGATCGTGACGAAGGCGCTGATCGACGATCCCAATATCGGGATGTTGTTCATTTCTTTTCCCATCAACACGGCGGTGCCGGTGAAGGCGTTCAACCAGGGCATGGTGCATTCCCCCAAGCCCAAGGTGATGGTCGCGCTTGGCGACACCTGGCCGCTCGGTGACGACGTGATCGCAGCGGTGAAGGAGAGCCACGCAGTGTTCTCGCGCTCGTCCGACCGCATGGTGCGCGCTATCGCGCTCTACACCAGATATGGGCGCCTGCTCGGCCGCTCGTGTGCCGCCGCTACGGCTATGCCAATTCCGTGCCTGCCGAAACTTTGCAGCGGCGCGCAGCCGGAATGGCTCGGTAAGAAAGTGCTCGCGGCGGCAGGCATTCGGATCCCCGAAGGCGCGCTCGTGCGCACGGCAGACCAAGCGGCCACGCTCGCCGGGCAGATCGGTTATCCGGTGGTTCTAAAAGCGCAAGCTGCGGCTTTGGCGCATAAGACCGAAGCTGGGGGAGTGGCGCTCAATCTTGCCGACGAGGATGCGTTGCGGAACGCCTGGCAGACGATGCTAAGCAACGTCCAACATGCGTCATCAAACGTGAAACTTGACGGTGTGCTAGTCGAGAAAATGGCGGCACGTGGCCTCGAACTCATGATCGGCGCCAAGCGTGATCCTGGCTGGGGCGTGGTCCTGTCGCTTGGCCTTGGCGGTATTTGGGTCGAAGCGCTCGGCGACGTCCAGGTGCTGCCGGGAAGCGCGGACACGGCGCAAATCATAAAAGCGCTGCACAAGCTGCGCACCGCCAAGCTTCTTGCCGGTGTGCGCGGCGCATCGCCGGTCGACGTCGAGGCGGTGGCGCAAGCGGTGCTCGCAATCGGCCGGTTGATGGCGAGCCTTCCCGAAGCAACCGAGATCGATATCAATCCGCTGATGGTGTACGCCAAGGGAGAAGGCGCGATGGCGCTCGATGCCTTGATTGTTGTGAGGTAGGGGATCGCGTTTATTGCCGGCGATGACTGACTGTCCGCATTGTACCCGCAGTGAGCTCTTTGATCTGCGTCAAAGTCTCATATGCTGAAAGCGGCCACCTTGCGGATTGAACCCGTGTATTTCTCTTATTCTGGCACAGGGATTTGGCTGGTCAGACTTTCGCGGATGTGAGGCAATCGTCCGCGTTGCCTGTGCTCTAATAGGTGGTCGCTTGTTTGCGACCGAGCGCGCTTGCGGAGGAACTGACCTAACGGAGCGCAGGCATGAGCCTACCAACGAGCGCGAACACGCAAAGCGATTCGGCGGCGTGGCACGCGGTATCTTCCGCCGAAGTTGTGAAACGGCTCGCTACCAACGGCGAGAAGGGGCTCGATGCGGCCGAAGCCTCGACGAGGCTCCACAAATACGGCCCAAACCGGCTCCCGGAGGGCAAGAAGCGGGGACCGTTCATGCGGTTTCTCGCCCAGTTCAACAACATCCTGGTTTACGTCCTCCTCGGTGCCGGCTTCACCAAGCTGATGCTGGGCCTGTGGGTCGACGCAGGGATCATCTTCGGTGTGGTTGTTCTCAATGCGCTGCTCGGCTTTATCCAGGAGGGCAAAGCAGAGAAAGCGTTGGATTCGATCCGCAACATGTTATCCGCGGAGGCTCGCACAGTGCGCGGTGGCGAGACGCGCATGATCCCTGCTGAGCAGCTCGTTCCAGGAGACGTTGTGATCCTCGAGTCCGGCGACAAGATTCCAGCAGATCTTCGACTCATCGACACCAAGAATCTGCGCACCGAAGAGGCGGCGCTCACCGGCGAGTCGGTGCCGGCCGATAAGGGGACCGATGAAGTGCCCGCGAACGCCACGGTCGGCGACCGGGAAAACATGGCGTTCTCCGGAACGATGGTCGTGTCAGGGCGAGCCACTGGTGTCGTTGTGGCGACCGGTAGCGATACCGAGCTCGGCCGTATCAATCAGTTGCTCGCCAGTGTCAGTCCGCTCGAGACTCCGCTCCTGCGCCAGATCAAGACGTTCGGCTACGTCATCACCGCGGCCATCGCGGTGATCAGCGTGTTGATCTTCGCCTACGGAAAATGGGTGAAGGGCATGGACTTCGTCGAGCTGTTTCAGGCGGTCGTCGGCATCGCCGTATCGGTCATCCCGGAAGGGTTGCCTGCGCTCATCACGATCACACTAGCCATCGGTGTCCAACGCATGGCGCAGCGCAACGCGATAATTCGGCGCTTGCCTGCGGTCGAGACACTCGGATCGGTATCGCGGATCTGTTCGGACAAGACCGGCACGCTTACTTTGATGGAGATGATGGTGGTGTCTGCCGTCACTGCTGAATCCGCTTATGAGGTCACAGGCGACGGCTATGCGCCCGAAGGCGAAGTCCGGAAGGAGGGAAACCCGGCGGGCCAGGACGCGGTGCTCGCGCTTATGGGCCGCGTCTCTGTGCTTTGCAACGACGCCGAGCTCTTCCGGCAAGAAGGGTCTTGGAAAGTCGAAGGCGACCCAACCGAGGGAGCACTCTATCCGTTCGCAAGCAAGCTCGGCATGGATCGAGCCACCGAGCAAGCCGCGTCGCCGCGGATCGATGCGATCCCATTCGAATCGGAGCACAAATTCATGGCGACGCTCCACAAGTCTGCCGCGGGCAAAGAGACTCTACTCGTCAAGGGCGCTCCGGAAGTCATTCTCGAAAACTGCGATCGCCAGCAGACCGCCAGCGGCCAGGCAACTTCGCTCGACCGCGCACATTTCATGCAAGCCTCGGACCGGCTCGCTGCCCAAGGCGAGCGCGTTCTGGCGCTGGCATGGCTAGAGAGTCCGACCGTCAAGGCCGGCAGTCTCGGCCCGGCCGACCTGCCCAAAACCCTTGTCCTACTCGGCCTGATCGGTCTTCTCGACCCGCCACGCAAGGAAGCAATCGAAGCCGTCAAGGAGTGCCATGGCGGCGGCATCCGCGTCACGATGATCACAGGCGATCACAAGATCACCGCTGCGGCCATCGCCAAGATGCTCGGTATCGGCGATGGCAACACGGCAATCACCGGAGGCGAGATCGAGGACATGGATACTGCCACGCTGCAGGAGCGCGTTCGCGACGTTGATGTATTCGCGCGCGCGAGCCCCGAGCACAAGCTTCGCCTGGTCAAGGCAATTCAGGCTAACAAGCAGATCGTAGCGATGACGGGTGACGGCGTGAACGACGCGCCTTCACTCAAGAAGGCTGATATCGGCGTGGCCATGGGCATCAAGGGCACCGAGGTCACCAAGGAGGCTGCCGGAATGATACTGGCCGACGACAACTTCGCCTCGATCACTGCGGCCGTGAAGGAGGGTCGCACGGTTTATAACAACATCGAAAAGGCCATGCTCTTTATGCTGCCCACCAACGTCGCTCAGGCCTTGGTCATTGCGGTGGCGATCTTCTTTGGCTTCACCATGCCGATCACTGCGCCACAGGTCCTGTGGGTCAATATGGTCACCTCCGTCGCCCTAGGGCTCGTGATCTCCTTCGAGCCCCATGAGGTCGACGTGATGAGCCGGCCCCCGCGCGCGGTCAGCCGCCCGATCGTGACTGGCTTTGGAGTTTGGCGCATCGTTTTCGTCGGCTTAGCGCTCCTCGCCTACACGCTGTTGGCATTCTTCTGGATGAAGTCCCAGGGCGCTTCGGATGCGCTCGCTCGGACAGTCGCCGTTAACGCCATTACGATCGGTCAGGTGTTCTATCTGCTGAACAGCCGGTATCTATTGGACTCGTCTTTCTCCCTGACCGCGCACACGGGGAATAAGTACCTGCCTCTCGGCATCGGTGCGGTCGTTATCCTACAGCTGCTATTCACCTATGCACCGCCGTTCCAAGCGATGTTTGGTAACGAAGCCATTCCGTTGTGGGTCTGGCCTCGGCTGCTCGCTGGCGGTCTGCTGTTCTTCGCTGTCGTAGAAGCGGAGAAACTCGTCATCCGCTCGTCTGATGCGCTACGAAAGGCGGTAACGGCAGTCGAAGCTGGAGCGTAATTGCTATTCACCGCGATCGACAAGATGCGCTGCGGAGCGCCAGGCGTGATATGCGAGTGCTTGCAGGCTTCTCAGCGTGTCGACGCGAACAATCGCCGCGTCGACAGTCAACGTTCCGTTTGCGACCGCGCCCAGCGTCGCGTTGCGGCGACTGCGCTGCAGTTTCTCCATCTCTTTCGCATAGCGTTCGAGTCGAGCGAGAGCCTCCTCGGCCGATACTGCATTTGCGCCGGACGTAACGTCGGGGCCGGGTGGTGCCTCGACTTCACCCGCGACCGAGGTTGCGCTTCGCATCGCATTCGCACATAGCCGTCCGGCGCGTGCGTCGTCTGGGCTGTCGCGCACCGCCCCAAAATCGATTTCCGCATTTGCTGTTTCGGCTAGCCGAGACGCGTGGTCGAGAGCGTGCAATGTGCTTGTAAGTCGCCGCTGCTCTTCGTCGGAGTCGGGCGGTCCGGTCACATCTGACAGGAAGACCTGTGCTCGGCGCAACGAATCGGCAGCCTCAGGCATCGATATCGCATTCTTCTGTAGGCGGACTGTCTCGCCGCGACTTGCGGCAGACAGTGCCAGATCAACTGCGCCGCACATCGCTTCAAGCGCTCGCGCGATCGTTCGTCGCACCGCTTCCACGGCGACGATGGGAGTCTCGAGCGCCGAGGGATCGAGATAGCGCGTGAGCGGCGAGCCGCGTTCGGGCAGAATCCGCTCGACCAATCGCGTGAACCGGTCGATCAGAGGCAGCAGGACCACAACGCCGACGACATTGTACGCAGTGTGATAACCTGCGAGCAGCGTCACGCCGTCGATTGTGCTCGAGGCACGGACGAGCAGAGGAATGACGACGGGAAAAAGCACCAGCGCGATGACAGCAGCGATCAGTTTGAACAGCACATAGGCGACGGCCAACCGCTTGGCAGTGGTGCTCGCGCCGATCGCCGCCAATGCAGAACTGGTCGCCGTCCCAACATTCTGCCCGATGATCAGCGCGCAAGCCTGGTCGAGCCCAACTGCACCGGCGAAGTGGGCGGACAGGGTTACCGCGATCGCTGCCGTTGATGACTGCATCACTGCAGTCATAACCAACCCGACCACGACCAGCACCAGTACCCCGACCATACCTCGCCACCAGCCGGCGTGAGAACCTGAGAGAACCGCAGGTAGGTCTGCCGGGTGCAATCGCTCAGCCAGCCCGCCCATGCCTTGTTGGAGGGTCGTCAGCCCAAAAAGCACAAGTCCGAACCCTGCCAGCGCGGCGCCCGCCCCAGATAGGCGCCCGCTGGCCAGGAGCTTGATTAGCGCGCCGACGAAGACCATCGGCAGAGCGGCGGCCGTCAGCGAGACGCGGACGCCGATAAGTGCGACCAGCCAGCCAGTACCTGTCGTGCCGACATTCGCACCGAAGACGAGGCCCAATCCTTGCGGGAACGTCAACAAGCCTGCGCTGACGAGACCAATAGTTGTCATAGTGGTTGCGCTGGACGATTGCACCAGGAGCGTGACGAGTGCGCCCCAGAAGGAGCCGCGCAGTGGTGTCGCTGCAGCCTTGCCAAGCACTGTGCGCAGCGCAGAGCCGGCCAATGCCTTCAGGCCATCTGTCATGACGGTCATGCCGAGCAGAAAGAGACCAACGCCGCCAATTACTGAGATTACCGTCGACATACGCGCCCCTAGACTATTATTTGCACTGTAGCGTAGCTGCAGTGGGAAAACAGCGTCACGACGGATATTTGGCGCGCGCGGATCTTTTACTTTTCTCGGCTGAGTGTCGCACGCATGGTTTGCAGTTCCTTCTTCTTCCTTGCGTCAACTGTCGGGTAAGCGAGGTCGAGTTTCTCAACGGCTGCCACGATAGCCGCGGCGACAATGAGCCGGGTGAACCATTTGTTGTCAGCCGGTACCACGTACCACGGTGCGCGTTTCGACGCCGTAGCTCGAATCGCTTCCTCAAACGCGTGCTGGTAGTCACCCCAAAATTCGCGCTCGTACACGTCGGAGGGCGAGAATTTCCAATGTTTGTCTGGCCTGTCGAGGCGGTCCATGAAGCGCTTCTTCTGCTCCTTGCGCGACACGTGCAGAAAGAACTTAAGAACAATCGTCCCCTGCCGAGTGAGGTAATCCTCGAAGTGCGCGATGTCGAAGAGCCGCTCGTCCCAGATGCGTTTGCTTATAAGCGGCGCGGGCAGATTCTGTCGCTTCAAGATGTGTTTATGCACGCGTACAACGAGAACCTCCTCATAGTACGATCGGTTGAAGATGCCGATCCGTCCCCGTTCGGGCAAACGTTTGGCGTAGCGCCAGAGAAAGTCGTGGTCGAGATCCTCCGATGACGGCTGCTTGAACGAGAAAACCTGGCAGCCCTGAGGATTTACTCCTGACATGACGTGTTTGATGGTGCCGTCCTTGCCGGCCGCGTCCATCGCCTGGAACACGAGCAACAGCGACCAGCGATTTTGGGCGTAGAGCATGTCCTGCTCCTCCGCGAGCCACTCGGTGCTGCGTTGCAGAAGGTCGGCCGCCTCGCCCTTATCCAGCCTCAGACCACATGTGTCGCCTGGATCGAAGTCTTTGAGTCGGAAACCCTTGCCTTTAGTGATACGGAACGGATCGACGTATTTCTCTATCCGATCGAGGATCTCTTTTCTCGCCATGGCGCTGACTCCTTTTTTCGCGGAGCCCACTCTAGCGTCAGCTCTTCAATATTACGCTGGTTACACCACGGCCAAAGTAATGCTAGCTCCTGCAGGCGCAATTTGGTTCCCAATTTGTGTGGATGAGAGAAGGCGGCGAAACGGCCGTTGCAACAGGTGAGCAATGCGACTTTTGAACCGGTTTTTCATCGTTTTCATCGTTTTGGCCGTCACCGCCGTGGCGGCCACGACATTTATTGTCGTCGTGATGGCAGACGGCGCGCGTGCACAAATCTCAAGAACCATCAGGATCGTGGTGCCTTACGCGCCCGGCGGCGCGGCCGATATCGTCGCGCGCCTGGTCGCGGAACAAGCCGGGCGCGCCGGCGGACCAACGGTGATCGTCGAAAACCGACCGGGTGCCGGCGGTGTGGTCGGCACCGAGACGGTCGCTCGCGCCGCGCCGGACGGCGCCACCCTTCTCGTCGTCTCGACGCCTTTCCTGATCGATGCGCTGTTGCGAAAATTGAACTACGAGCCGCTCAGAAGCTTCGTGCCAATCTGCAATGTGGTGAATTCGCCGACCATCATCGTCGTCAACAGCGCCTCGCCGTATCGCACGCTTACGGAAATGCTGGACGACGCGCGCGCCAAGCCGGGGCAGATCACGATGGCGAGTATCGGCCCGGCCTCGAGCTTTCAGCTCGGCTTCGAAATGCTCAAGCGCGCCGCGAAAGCGGATATGACTTTCGTGCCTTATCCGGGCAATGCGCCGGCGCTCAACGCCGTGTTGGGCCAGCAGGTGACTTCGATGTTCGCGACCTATCCGAACGTGTCGGAATATCTGAAGGCCGGCACATTGCGGGCGCTCGCGGTCGGCAACCGCACGCGGGCAGAGCCGCTGCCGGACATTCCCACCGTCGCCGAGGCAGGCTACGGCGACTTCGACGTCGACGCCTGGTTTGGCGCTTTCGCGCCGGTTAATACGCCGCAACCGGCGATTAATGAACTCGAAAGTCTATTCACGGCGGCAATAAAAGACCCGGCCGTTAAGGAGAAACTCCTCGCTCAGGGTCTTTTTCCGGCCGGCGTCTGCGACGCCGATTTTGCCGCTTACTTGCGCAAGCAAAATGACGCATACAGGCGCATTATCACGGAGGCCAATATCAAGGCGGAATAAAGCATGATCCCGAAAAGTGGATGCCGGTTTTCGGAAAAGATCATGCTCGAACAACAAGCTAAAGCGAAATACTGTATCAGCCGAAAATCACTTCGCTTTAACTGGGGTGAATAAAGCGTGTCGAAAGTCGCCGCGTATTTAACAGCTATTAGTATATAAAAGCTGCGAATATACGTTCTTTTTAGCGTGTTATTTAAACTGATCTTAGACCCTTGGCACTAGATTGATGCCGACGACGGGAAACAGGGCCCGTCGCAAAAAAAGAAATTGTGTTGGGAAAGGCGTCATCATGAAAGCCGTCGTCAAGACGGTCGAGCTCGCCGAGGCGCGCTTCGACCACATTCGTCCGCATTATCTCGAAGCGCTCACTTTGGTCGAACGTCTGCATCGGCGTCTGCTCGACGTCATAAAGGACGAATTCGATCGTCGCGGCCGCTCGGACATCAATTCGGTTCAGGCGCTGCTGTTGTACAATATCGGGGACAAGGAATTGACCGCGGGCGAGCTGCGCACGCGCGGGTATTATCTCGGCTCCAACGTCTCGTATAACTTGAAGAAGCTCGTCGAGATGGGCTTTCTCGATCATCAACGTTCGCGGATCGATCGGCGCTCGGTCCGCATCAAACTGACCGACAAGGGCAGGGAAGTGCGCGATACGGTGGACACGCTGTACGAAAAGCACATGCGCACCGTGGAGCAGGTCGGCGGCATCAATGCCGAGGATTTCGGTGGCCTCAACAAGGCATTGCATCGTCTGGAGCGATTCTGGACCGACCAGATCCTCTATCGCCTTTAACGGCTGGTGAGTTGCCGGCGAGGATAAGGCCCCGGCCAATGCCGGGCCCTTTCATTCGAACCTGTTGCGCCGCCTCTTGGCTGGCCATTATGTTAGCGGGCTTTTGGGGAGGCTGGCCGATTTCGGCCCTATTGCTCGCACAGATACGCGTCTCATGACTCGATCCTCTCACTTGGGCGGTTCGCGACAGGCAGTGGTGTGCCGCCGTACTGTGTTACGGCACTTTGCTGGGACGGCCACTTTTGCCGCGGGCATTCGTGCCGCGTGGGCCGACGATCGCCCGCTTGATGCACTCATGGGCGAGGTCGATCACGGCAACTTCGGCCAAACATTCGATCAGGCGTCGCGCACGGTTCACATGCCGAAAGCGACGGTTCCGATGTTGTCGCCGGGAACGGCTGAAGCAACGCGCCGCGCGGTCGAGACTTATGACGGCATCGTCGCCCGCGGCGGTTGGCCCGAAGTGTCGAAAGTCTTGGAATTGCGGCTCGGCACCCGCCACGAAAGCGTGGTCGAGTTGCGTTCGCGGCTGACGATTTCGGGCGATCTCGATCCGAACGCCAGCGCGGTCGAGAATGACATTTATGATTCGTATCTCGAAGAGGCGGTGCGGCGCTTCCAGGCGCGTCACGGTTTGACCATCGACGGCATCGTCCATGAGGCGACGTTTGACGCCATGAACGTTCCGGCGGTGACGAGGCGCGATCAGCTCAAGATCAATATCGAGCGGCTGAAGTCGTTGTCCGGCAATCTCGGTGCGCGTTACGTCGTGTGCAATATTCCGGCGGCGCGCATCGAGGCGATCGAGCACGATGTTGCAGTGTTGCGCCATACCGGCGTGGTCGGCAAGCCTGACCGGCCGTCGCCCGAAATCGACAGCAAAATCATCGAAATCAATTTCAATCCGTACTGGACGGTGCCGGCTTCGATCGTACGCAAGGACCTCATTCCAAGAATGCAGGACCAGCCCGATTATTTGACCAAGAATCACATTCGCATCCTCGATGCGGCGCATCGCGAACTGCAGCCGTCGCAGATTAATTGGTATTCCGAGGACGCGACCAACTATACGTTCAAGCAGGATCCTGGCAGCTAGAATTCGCTGGGCTCGATTCGCATCAACTTCCCGAGCGCCTACGGTGTGTACATGCATGATACGCCGTTGAAGAACTTGTTTGGCGATGATTTCCGTTTCCATTCATCCGGCTGCGTGCGGGTGCAGAACGTTCGACAGCTGGTTGTGTGGCTCCTTGATGAAACCAAAGGCTGGTCGTCCGCGGATATCGACCGGGTCATAAAGTTCGGCGAGCAAAAAACCGCCCGGCTGGCCAAGCCCGTGCCGTTGCACTGGGTCTATGTCACGGCCTGGTCAAGGAGCCGATGGGGTGGTGCAATTCCGCGAAGACATTTACGGCCGCGACGGTCTTGGCGCGCCGGCCATTCCGGCCACGACCAAGCTTTGATCAAGCTAATGGCTTGCGCCCGCCGGCCAGTGATTCCTAAATATAGGGGTGTTATCCGCCGAAATATCGCAAGGTCTTGCGGGTTCGGCTGGTATCGCCAAGCCCCACGGTGTATCACCGCGGCAGGGGCTTTCAGCGCCGAAAGTGCGTCGGCTGGGGATCGGTCCGACGCGAAAGGCGGCCAGGCAGCGAGGGAACAGAGCAAGTCATGCCGGCAACTCACAATACGAGTCAGAAGGTCAATGCGACCGACGAGGATTTCTTCTCTGCCACACTTGGCGAGAGCGATCCGGAGATCGCCGAAGCCATCAGGTTCGAACTGGGCCGCCAGCGCAACGAAATCGAACTGATCGCATCTGAGAACATCGTCAGCCGCGCCGTTCTCGAGGCGCAAGGCTCAGTGTTGACCAACAAATATGCCGAGGGTTTGCCGGGCAAGCGTTATTACGGCGGTTGCCAGTTCGTCGATATTGCCGAGCGCCTCGCGATTGAGCGCGCAACCCGCCTGTTCGGATGCAGTTTCGCCAATGTGCAACCTCATTCCGGCGCGTCCGCCAATGCCGAAGTCTTCATGGCGCTGATGCGGCCCGGTGACACGTTCATGGGGCTTAACCTCGCCGCAGGTGGACATCTCACCCACGGCTCGCCGGTCAACCTGTCGGGCCGCTGGTTCAAAGTCGTTCCCTATGGCGTGCGCCGCGACGATCACCTCATCGACATGGACGAGGTCGAGGCCTTGGCCAAACAGCATCGGCCCAAGGTGATCATTGCCGGCGGCTCGGCCTATCCGCGCGTGATCGATTTTCGTCGCTTCCGCGAGATTGTCGACGAAGTCGGCGCTTATCTGATTGTGGACATGGCGCATTTCGCCGGCTTGGTCGCCGGTGGTGTGCATCCGAGCCCGCTTTCCCACGCCCATGTCGTCACCACGACAACGCACAAGACGCTGCGTGGTCCGCGCGGCGGAGCTATCCTCACCAATGACGAGGAACTGGCGAAAAAACTCAACGCGGCGGTGTTTCCCGGAATGCAGGGCGGGCCGCTGATGCATGTGATCGCCGCCAAGGCAGTAGCGTTTGGCGAAGCGTTGCGTCCGTCGTTTCGACTTTACGCGAAAAACGTCGTCGAAAACGCCAAGGCCCTTGCCGAAACGCTCAAAGCTTGCGGACTCGACATCGTCTCCGGTGGCACCGACACGCATCTGATGCTGGTTGATCTCCGCAAAAAGGGACTGACCGGCAAAGTGGCGGAAGCCGCGCTCGAACGCGCTCGTATCACTTGCAACAAGAACGGCATTCCGTTCGATCCTGAGAAACCCACCGTCACATCAGGCGTACGGCTTGGCACGCCGGCGGGCACCACGCGAGGTTTCGGTATCGCCGAATTCCAACAGATCGGCGATTTAATCGCCGAAGTGCTGGATGCGCTCGCCCATAGCGGACGCGAGCAGGACGCAGCGGCCGAGCAGCGGGTGGCGGAGAAGGTAAAACGTCTGGTCAGCCGATTCCCGATCTATGAGGGATGAGGAATGCGCTGCCCGAGCTGTGCGAGTCTCGACACCCAGGTGAAGGATTCGCGGCCGACCGAGGACTCCTCGGTGATCCGTCGCCGGCGGGTCTGCCTGAGCTGCAATTTCCGTTTCACGACCTTCGAGCGGGTGCAGCTGCGCGAACTGATTGTGATCAAGCGCAATGGGCGCAGGGTGCCGTTCGACCGCGACAAGCTTTTGCGCTCGGTGCAAATCGCGCTGCGCAAACGTCCGGTCGATCCCGAGCGCATCGATCAGATGGTCTCGAAAATCGTCCGCGAGCTTGAAAGCATCGGCGAGAGCGAGGTCACCTCGGAAACGATCGGCGAGACGGTGATGGCGCATTTGCGCGACCTCGACGACGTCGCCTATGTGCGGTTCGCCTCGGTGTATCGTAACTTCCGCGAGGCCAAGGATTTCGAAGCCGCACTTGCCGAATTGTCGGGAGATGAGGCCGCCGAGTGAGCGAGCCCGCTAGCCGTCCAGCTTCCGACGCCGACGAGGATGAACGCTTTATGACGCTCGCGCTTTCGCTGGGCCGGCGTGGGCTCGGTCGAACATGGCCTAATCCGGCCGTCGGCGCGGTAATCATCAAAAACGGTGAAATCATAGCGCGTGGCTGGACGCAGCCAGGAGGCAGGCCGCACGCAGAGATCGAAGCTCTGCGGCGCGCCGGCGAGGCTGCGCGCGACGCCACGCTTTATGTCACGCTTGAACCATGTTCGCACCACGGCAAGTCTCCGCCCTGCGCCGATGCCGTGATTGCATCCGGCATTGCGCGTGTGGTCTCGGCCATGGAGGACCCAAATCCGGAAGTCGCTGGCCGCGGGCATGCGCGGTTGCGCAGCGCGGGGATTGCCGTGGACGTAGGCATTGAAGCCGCCACGGCGCGACGCGATCATGTCGGACACATTCGCCGTATGCGCGATGGCCGGCCGCATGTGATGCTTAAGCTTGCCATTTCCGCGGACGGTAAAGCGGCCGGCGTTGGAGGTAAGCGCGTGGCGATCACCGGCGAAGGTGTCCGCAATCGCGTCCATCTTTTGCGTGCCCAGAGCGACGCCATCATGATCGGTATCGGCACCGCCCTGGCCGACGATCCGGTTTTGACCTGTCGCTTGCCCGGAATGCTGGGACTGTCGCCAACGCGTGTGGTGCTCGATACCGGACTTCGCTTGCCGATACAGTCGCGCCTGTTAGCGACGGCTCGTGAGACGCCGCTCTGGGTCATTGCCGGGGAGGATGCGCCGGCGGCAGCCGAGGAAGCCGCGCAGGCGCACGGTGCCGCAGTGGCGCAAACGGCCGCAAAAAATGGTCGGCTCGATCTACCGGCCGTGTTGAAGCTTTTGGCGTCGCGCGGCGTCACCCGCCTGATGGTCGAGGGCGGTCCGACACTGGCCGCGGCCTTCATCGGGGCCGATCTCGTTGACGAAGCGATATTATTCCATTCTCCAGTGGTCATCGGAGAGGATGGAGTAACGGCGCTCGAGCCGCGCGCCCATGCGATGCTCAGTCAACATCTTAAGTGTATTTCTAGCGAGCCTGTCGGCTCCGACCGCCAACAAAAATACGAGCGCGAGTTTTTGAGCGATGTTTAGCGGTATTGTCACTGACCTCGGCGAGATTCTTGACGTCGAAGAAAAATTCGACGGGCTGCGTAGGCTTCGCATCGCGTGCAACTACGATCCGGCTTCGATTGTCGTCGGCGCTTCAATCGCCTGTTCCGGAATCTGCCTCACAGTCGTCGAGCGCGGCGCCAAAGCCAATCGCCCGTTCTTCGCCGTCGATGCAGCCGCTGAAACCTTACGTTTGACCACCGCCGGGACTTGGCGGCGCGGAGCGCATATCAATTTGGAACGCTCGCTTCGGCTCGGCGACGAACTGGGCGGACACCTGGTCAGCGGACACGTGGATGGGATCGCCGAACTCGTCACCCGCGACGATTTCCTTGACAGCGCGGCGTTGACGTTGCGCGCTCCCGCCGCACTGTCGCGGTTCATTGCCGCCAAAGGTTCGGTGGCGCTCGACGGAGTCTCGCTAACCGTCAACAAGGTCGATGGTGAGATGTTCACGGTCTTGATCATTCCGCATACTCTTAAGGTCACGACATTCGATGCGTTTGAGCCCGGCGCGCGTCTTAACCTCGAAGTCGACCAGCTCGCGCGCTATGTCGCGCGATTGATGGAGACGCTGCCCCGCTGAGACGCGCTTGTGAGCGCGTGCCGGTCTTGGTACGACCACGCCCGGATGAAGCCTGAAGGCCCAAGCCGCCTTTCGGTGAAAACCGTGCTCAAACGAGGCGGAGTGCAGTCATGGCCGGAGCGCGGCGAGGCAAGCGTCCTGGAAGTAACGGCAAGGGCGCGCGCATTCTCATCGTCGAAGCGCGCTTCTATGACGACATTGCCGATGCGCTGCTCGCCGGTGCGAGCAAGGTCTTGAAAGCGGCGGGCGCGGAATTCGACTGCCTGAGTGTGCCCGGTTCGCTGGAAATTCCGGCGGCCATTGCTATGGCCGTCGATGCGGCGCGCCGCCGCCGACGCCCTTATGATGGGGTCGTTGCGCTCGGTTGCGTCATTCGCGGCGACACTATTCACTTCGACATTGTTGCGCATCAATCTGCTCGCGGATTGATGGATCTTTCGGTTGCGCGCCAATTGCCGATCGGCAATGGAATCATCACCGTAGACAATGAAGCCCAGGCTTGGTTGCGCGCCCGCTCCGAGGAGCAAGATAAAGGCGGCGATGCGGCGCGGGCCGCGCTTGCGCTCCTGAGCCTCAAGCGGCAGATCGAGACATAGTGCGATGGCTGGCGACGACGTGCGTTCTGACGTGAGCGGCAAGGAAGGACGCAAGGCCAATCAACGTGGCGCGGCCCGGCTCGCGGCGGTGCAGGCGCTTTATCAGATGGAGCTCGCTGGCACCGGCTTGAACGAGATCCTGGCCGAATTCGAAAGTCATTGGCTCCGCGGCGATGTCGAAGACGTGCAATATCGCCCGGCCGAAGCGAGCTATTTCCGCGATATCGTCGCTGGCGTGGTGCGCGAGCAAACTCGGCTCGATCCTAAGATCGATGCGGCGCTGGCGCGGGGCTGGCCGCTCAAGCGCATCGAAATGGTGCTGCGCGCGGTGCTGCGGGCTGGCGCCTACGAACTTGCGTACCGCAAGGATGTGCCCGCACGGGTGGTGACATCGGAATATGTCGACGTAGCCAGCGCCTTTGTCGACAAAGAGGAGACCGGAATGGTCAATGCGGTGCTCGATCAATTGGCGCGTCAACTCCGCGCCGCCGAATTCAGTGGCGGATAGGCGAAGGCGCCGATGCCTCTGGGCGATTCCGGAAATGAGACCTCGGGCGAAGAACGCCTTATTGCCCGCTACTTTCGTCCGTTGGCGACATCCCCGAATGCATTCGGACTTGGCGACGACGCGGCGGTGCTCACGCCGCCCGCCGGTTGCGATCTGGTTCTGACAACAGATGGGGTCATTGCCGGCGTGCATTTTCTTCCCAGCGATTCGGCGCAAGACATAGCTCGCAAGGCGCTGCGGATGAATCTCTCTGACCTCGCGGCGAAGGGCGCAATGCCGACTGGATTTTTGTTGTCGATCGCTTTACCGCCTGGAACGCAGGAATCGTGGATCGCCGCCTTCGCTGAGGGTCTTGGTCAAGATATTGCGCAGTATCGCTGTCCGTTGCTCGGCGGCGACACCGATCACACGCCAGGACCGCTTTCGGTCTGCATTAGCGCCTTCGGCACTGTGCCGCACGGTGCAATGGTGCGGCGCGCGACCGCCAAGCTCGGCGATGTCATCGCGGTTACCGGCACCATTGGCGATGCCGCGCTCGGCGTTGTTCTGCATCGGGACGAGGCGGTGGGTAAAGAGTGGCGTCTATCGAGCGCTGCCCAGAACCATCTGCGCGAGCGTTATCTTCTGCCGCAGCCCCGCAATGCAGTGGCTGAGGCATTGCGGCATTATGCATCGGCGGCGATGGATGTATCTGACGGGTTGGCTGGAGACTTGGCCAAGCTATGCCGGGCGTCGGGCGTTGCCGCGGAAATCGATGTTGCCCGCGTGCCATTGTCGGAGGCGGCGCGCATGGCGGTCTCGGCCGATGCCAGGCTCGTCGAGCGAATTCTCACCGGCGGCGACGACTACGAGATCATCTTGACCTTGCCTGCTGCCATGTTCAGCGCTTTTCGTACAGCCGCAGAGCAGGCCGCCGTGGCGGTGACCGAGATCGGACAGGTGATGAGCGGGCAGGGCGTTCGTTTTTTGCGCGATGGCAAAGAACTGGCGTTCGCACGCGGGTCCTATAGTCACTTTTGACTGGGAATAGCCGGAGGCTTGTCGCTGTCGGCGGTTTTTCCATCCGGTATAATCCGGCAGTAGATTTTCGGGACCAAGACATACTTCACTGCCAAGAGGGCAATCGCATGGCGAGTTCAGCACGCAAAGCCAAACAGGTACGGAAATCGCAGCGCACCGCACTAAAACCGCGTTCAATCAAACGCAGCCGCCGATCCCGAGCCAAAACCTCGTTAGCGGACGGACCAAAACGAATAAAGGCCGAGGTCAAATCTCGCGCGCGGAGGCACGTGTTTGTTGCCAGCCATCATCGGACCGATGCATTCGAACAGGGCTTGCGCCGCTATGCGCAATACCGCGATCTCGGCATTGCCGCTGCGACCAGCGGCATGGTGCGAGCACATGTCATCAGAATGATTCCGCCCTGCGATCCGGCGGAGGTGTCCAAGCGACACTTTCATGAGGTCGATTTTCAGATGGTTTATGTTCTCAAAGGCTGGATCAAAGGCGAGTATGAAGGCGCCGGCGTTGTCACCATGCGCGAAGGTTCGTGCTGGCTGCAGCCGCCGAAGATCAAGCATTCCGTGCTCGATTATTCCGACGACTGCGAGCTGCTTGAAATCATCATGCCGGCGGATTTCGCAACCGTGGAACTGGAGTGACCGGATCGCCGTAGATCCGGTTAATATTGGATCGTCCGTATGACGTCGCCGCGCTCGATGCAGGATCTTTCAATACTCGCTGAGCTCGAGCGCAAGGTGTTGTGGCTCGCGACCTGGACGATCCACCACGCCAACCACGTTCGTGACAACACCGACGGGCTGAAGGTCGGCGGGCATCAGGCTTCATCGGCCTCGCTCGCGACCATCATGACCGCGCTTTACTTCCATACGCTGCGGCCGCAGGACCGTGTCGCGGTCAAACCGCACGCGTCGCCCAATTTCCACGCCATCCAATATCTGCTCGGCCGGCAAAATCGGGAAAAGCTCGAAGCTTTCCGCGGTTATAAAGGCGCGCAATCCTATCCGTCCCGCACCAAGGATACCGATGACGTCGATTTCTCGACTGGGTCGGTCGGTCTTGGCGTCGCACAAACGCTGTTTTCATCGCTGGCGCAGGATTACGTGCGAGCCCACGGCTGGGTCCGCGACCGGCCCGAAGGCCGCATGATCGCGCTTCTGGGCGATGCCGAGCTCGACGAAGGCAATATTTTCGAGGCCATGCTCGAAGGTTGGAAGCAGGGGCTGCGCAATTGCTGGTGGATCGTCGACTACAACAGGCAAAGCCTCGATGCGGTCGTTCGCGAGGGATTGTGGGAGCGCTATCAAAATCTGTTCCGCAATTTCGGCTGGGACGTGGTGCTCCTCAAATACGGTAGGCTCCAGGAGGCGGCATTTGCCGAACCGGGTGGCGAAGTTTTGCGGCGTTGGATCGATAATTGTCCGAACCAGCTCTATTCGGCGCTGGTGTTCCAAGGCGGAGCCGCATGGCGCAAGCGGCTCAGTGATGAAATCGGCGATCAGGGGCCGGTGAGCGCGCTGCTCGAGCGCCGCAACGATGATGAGTTGGCGTGGCTGATGAACAATCTCGGCGGCCATGATCTCGGCTCGATCATGGCGGCTTTCGATGCGGTCGATCATGATCGCCCGGTTTGTTTCATTGCCTACACGATCAAAGGCTATGGTCTGCCGTTCGCCGGGCACAAGGACAATCACGCCGGCCTGATGACGCCCGCGCAAATGGAAACTTTCCGCAAGGCAATGAATATCCGTCCGGGCCAGGAGTGGTCGCGCTTCGAAGGGCTTGAACACTCGGCGGCGGAAATTCAAGCTTTTCTCGACCGCGTGCCGTTCGCGAGCGCCGGCAACCGCAACTTGCAAGCACCGCGGATCGCCGTGCCGGACAATCTGCCGGTTACGATTCAACCGCAGATGTCAACGCAACTTGGCTTTGGCGCATTGCTCAACGAGCTTGGCCGCGGCGACACAGCCTTGGCCGCGCACGTCGTGACGGCTTCACCTGACGTCACTGTGTCAACAAGTCTCGGGCCATGGGTCAACCGCCGCGGCTTGTTTGCGCGCGAGGCTCTGGCGGACACGTTCAAAAGTGAGCGCATCCCGTCCACCTTCCATTGGGAATTCTCACCGAAGGGCCAGCACATAGAATTGGGTATTGCCGAGATGAACTTGTTTTCGGCGCTCTCTGCGCTTGGCCTGTCGCATGTCATCAATGGTGAGCGGTTGTTGCCGATCGGCACCTTGTACGACCCGTTCATCGCTCGCGGCCTCGATGCGCTCAACTATGCCTGCTACCAGGACGCGCGCTTCGTCTTGGTCGCCACGCCATCTGGCATAACCTTGGCGCCCGAAGGTGGTGCTCATCAATCGATCGCGGAACCGTTGATTGGTATGGCGCAGGACGGGCTTGCTGCCTTTGAGCCTGCTTTTGTCGACGAATTGGCAGTCATTCTTGCCTTCGCATTGGATTACATTCAGCGCGATGGCGGCGGGGAGATCTCCGAACGCAACTGGCTGCGCGACGAGACCGGCGGTTCTATTTATCTGCGGCTTTCGACAAGGCCGATCGAGCAGATCAAGCGTGAAATGACGCCGGCGCTGCGGCAGGCCGTCGTGGACGGCGCTTATTGGTTGCGCCCGCCCGGTCCGAACTGCCAGCTCGTCGTGGCCTACACCGGGGCGGTCGCGCCAGAAGCAATTCAAGCGATCGGACTTATGGCTGAGGATCGCCGCGACGTCGGCTTGCTGGCGATCACCTCTGCCGACCGTCTCAATGCCGGCTGGACTGCGGCGTGCCGGGCTCGCGAGCGCGGGCTTGTTCATGCCCGTTCGCATATCGAGCGGTTATTTGCCGACCTGCCACGGCATTGCGGTTTCGTCACACTGCTGGACGGGCATCCCGCCACTTTGGCGTGGCTCGGCGCCGTCAGTGGCCACCGCGTTCGCCCACTTGGCGTGGAGCATTTTGGTCAGACCGGTTCGATCGACGAGCTCTACCGGCACTATGGCATTGATGCCAATGCTATCATTGCCGCGGCGCAGGTCATCGCGCCGGGCCGTCCGATCCGCCATCTAGGCGCCGCATAACCGGGCGAAAACGACGGCCTCCGCCGTTGCGCGGCAGGGTTAAGTTTGGCAATGTCCGCGCCGATTTGCGCCGCCCGCTTGCCCATTGTATGCGAGGCGCCTTCTCTTGCGGGCCGGTCCTGGCGCTGGCCCCTCCAACACACCGGGGACCTTCTATGACGACTTTGTGGCTCATCGTTTTATGTGGCGTGCTGGCCATCATTTACGCAATCTGGGCCACGCGATGGGTGCTGGCAGCGGATGCCGGCAGTGCCCGGATGCAGGAAATATCGGCGGCGGTACGCGAAGGCGCACAGGCCTATCTCAAGCGTCAGTATTCGACGATCGCGC
>Ga0306920_100000494_pt1 | contig 45936 bp, 46 predicted proteins | sample flu12Cox44000170_FD_204666 | JGI IMG/M metagenome (GOLD analysis project Ga0306920, IMG submission 204666) | Lab enrichment of tropical soil microbial communities from Luquillo Experimental Forest, Puerto Rico - flux4day.12C.oxic.44.000.170 (v2)... | ecosystem: Environmental > Terrestrial >... | reverse complement strand
CAACGGCAACGGACTCTGGGGAGACATCAACGACAATGGCGCGACCTATTTGGCCAACACGATTAGCAACAACCTCTTATTCGGTATTGTCTACGAGATCAGTCACAACGGCACGATCATTCAGAACACGCTCACGAACAATGATCAACTCAACGCCTGCCAGTGCATCGCGACCCACGTCCCGATTTTAAATGGCAACGATGTATGCACCGGGCCGCAGACTGCATCAGGCGCTGGCAGCACGATATGTCAGGGTCGTAGCGAAATCGGGCTATATGACAGTGACGTAGGCTCCCCGCCGGGGACTGCGAATGGCAACACTGTAGTTGGCGGCAGCGCACTCAATGGTAACATGATCACGAGCAATTGTTCGGGTATTCGTGTGACACAAGACAACAGGTATCAAGTGACAGATGACACGATTACCTACAATACGCTATACCTGCATCCCGCCTCGGGTGTGCTTACCACCCGCATAGGAGGGGACAATGGCGGGGGCTTTAACCTGTGGGGCGCCTCGCCGCCAACCTTGTTCGACTACAATACCTATCACTTCGATAACTCCACATCGCTGAACAAGCAGCAGTGGCTGTGGAGTCCTGGGACACCGGGCACGGCCTACACGTTCAGCGGTTGGCAGGGGCAAGGGCAGGATGTACATGGCTCGGCGGCCACGCCGTAAAATTGAGCGATAGCTGCGTATTGATCCTTGCGTGTAGGCACCTCGCAGACTCGTTCCCTGCGGCTTCCCCGGCGGCCTCGCTCGGTGCGGTGGCTCACCAGGGCTGTCGGCTGACCCGGCTCACTTCGTTCCACCTGGTGCGCCAGGTTCAGAATAATGGAAACGGTAAAGCGATAAATCTTTCGCCAACCCAAGGGTGAGAAAAGTGCTTCAGCCTTCAACTGAGATCGATACCCAGTGTTCTAACCTTCATCCGGACCCTCCCTCGCTCTTCGTCGTTGATGGTTGCTTACCATTCCTGGCCCATTCAGAGGCCGTACTGAAAAGTGAGGGCTGGGTCCATCCGATCAGGATATTCGCTCCTAATGATTAACCCACCGCAATCAAAGATTTAGTCCAGCCGCCAAAGCATTCGCGGAGAATTGAACTATTAGGAAATAGCGGATTTAGCTGCTTGGCTGACAGTAACCAAATTTGCCAATGCTTCAAGCTAATCTTCGGCTTTAACCACCGCCGCGGTGACAACCACCAAATAAACCAGTGTTGTACGTAACGGCAACCAATGGATTATAGGTAGCAAAATATGCAACTCCACAGGAAACCATTTATTCGGAGTCTGGATATAAAAGTGGCGTCCTACTCGTTGACATTCCGCTGCGAACGCTTGTTGCAATTCCCTTGGAAGATGCTCGATTAATGAATTACTAAAAACAATATCAAATGACTTTGTCTCGAAAGAGCAAGTGAGAAGCATCAGCACCAATATCTACCTTTCTACCATCCCAAGATTTGATTTGGTGATTGAGTAGACAAAGCTTAGGTTTAAAGGGTGCTAATTAGACAAATCATCTAGCAGGCTGTTGATAAATGCTTGAATCTCAATCGCGTCTGGTTCGTCTCAATATGCAATCGTGGTGGCGGAGGAAGCGGCGGATGCGCGGTGAGGAGCGGCGGCAGCGAGCGATGCTGGTGGTGATCGATCCGGAGAAGAGGGTGGCGAAGGATCATCCGCTGAGACGGATCAAGCTGTGGGCGGAGGAGGCGTTGGCGCAACTCTCGCTGGTGTTCGCTCAGATGTATAGCGCGGTGGGGCGGCCGTCGATTCCGCCCGAGCGCTTGTTGAAAGCCTCGCTGCTGATGGCGCTGTACACGGTGCGGAGCGAGCGGCTGTTTTGCGAACCGCTCGACTACAACCTCCTGTTCCGCTGGTTTCTGGATCTCGAAATGGACGAGCCGAGCTTCGATCACTCGACCTTCTCGCGCAATCGGGCGCGGCTGTTGGAGCACGAGGTCGCTGGTCAGTTCTTTCGCGCGGTGGTCGAGCAGGCGCGCAGGCTCAGACTGCTCTCGGACGAGCACTTCACGGTGGACGGGATGCTGATCGAGGCCTGGGCGTCGCTCAAGAGTTTCAAGCGTAAGGACGCAGGACCGAGCCAGCCGCCGGACGATCGAGGCAATCCGACCGTGAACTTCCACGGCGAGCGCCGCTCCAACGCGACCCATCAGTCGACCACAGATCCCGAGGCCACGCTGGCCAAAAAGGGTGCCGGCAAGGAGGCTAAGCTTTGTTACTCGGCCAATGCGCTGATGGAGAACCGCAATACCCTGTTGCTCGACTTCCAGGTCGAGCCCGCAGATGGCACTGCCGAGCGGCGCGCCGCGATCGCGATGGCCGATGAGCGGCTGGCGGGTCGCCGGCGAATCACCCTGGGCGGTGATAAAGGTTACGATGCCCGCGACTTCGTCGCCTCGTGCCGCGCGCTGCGGATCACTCCGCACATCGCACAGAATCATGCGCGCCCCGGTGGTTCGGCGCTCGACGCACGCACCGTACGCCATTCCGGCTATGGGCTCAGTCAATTGATCCGGAAGCAGGTCGAGGAGGCGTTTGGCTGGATGAAGACGGTCGGCGGTCTGCGCCAAACTCGCTATCGCGGGCGCCTGCGAGTGCAGATGCATGCTTACCTGGTGGCGACTGCTTACAACCTCATCAGAATCGCCAAGCTCAGCGCGACTGCGGCTTGAACTCGAAGCCCCAAGCGCTGCTCGTAGATCTTCACGGGGTGACATCCATCGCCCCCAAACGGTGAACCAAGCGTAAATCCAGGTCAACCAACTATGAAATTGAGTAATCACACCCTTTTGTCAACAGCCTGCTAGATTTCAATGCTGCTGCCAGTTGCGGAAATCGTTGATAAATTGATTGACGGCCTCATCGGTCTTGGGATGGCTAACCATCTGCGCAAAGAACTTGGGCGGCACGGTTACGATGTCGGCGCCGGCGAGCAAGGCATCGTTTACGTCGTGGATATGGCGAATGCTGCCGACGATAATCGCCGACGAGATGCCACCCTCGCGGAATACCTGATGCGTGCGCTGGACGACGGAGAAAGCATCGTAGCCGATGTCGCGGATGCGTCCGTAGAACAGGCTTACGAAATCGGCGCCTGCGCCCGCCGCCATCACCGCCTGGTTGAGCGACATGCAGCAGGTGCAATTGACCCGCATCCCCTGCTTCTTGAGTTCGCGGATCACGGCGAGTTCGTTCCACCCGATCGGCACCTTGATATTGAGTCCGGGGTAATCGCCGAACTGCTCGCGAAATTCGAGCGCCTGGCGAACCATTTCGCGCGGTTCGAGCGAGAAGACCTCAACGCTCAGCGGGATCCCGTATTCGTAGCGTTGAAGCAATTCTATGATTCGTCTGATGTGCAGGGCGAAGTCAGTGCGCTTCTCTTTCGACATGATCGAAGGGTTAGTGGTCACACCGGCGGGAAAGCCCCGCTTGAGCGCATCCTCAATTTCGTCCAGGTTGGCACTATCTACGAAAATTTTCATGAGCAGGCTCCTCCAATCCTTGAGTGGAAAACGATTTGCTCACCGGATGGTCTCCCATTTCATTTCGTTGGCGCGCAGGGCCGGATGCGAGACGATCAGATGCCAAACCACAGCCTGAAACGCCTCGGTGTGCGGTGTCACAGTCGCGCCGTTCACTGTCGGAATGACGACGCAGGCAACGGCGACTTGCGCGGTGTAGCCCCCGTCGCGCCCCACGATCCCCAGGACCTTGGCATGGACTCGGCGTGCGAGCCGAATAGCTTCGACCACGTTCACGCTGACCCGCTTCTGCTCGTTGCCGCCTCCCACTGAGAAAATCAACAACGCATCCTTGGCGCTCAGACGGCTCGCTCGTAGCCACGCGGCGTAGGATGAGTCCCAACCGTCATCATTAATACGTGCGGTCAGTTCGGCGGCGTTGTCGGTCGGCGTATAGCTTTCGATATCAGCGATCTTGCGGAAATCGTTGACCGCATGTGAGGCATTAGCGGCGCTGCCGCCGACGCCCAGAATAAACAGGCGTCCGCCGGCGCGGCGCAGTGCGATCAGCTCTTCGACCATTGTTAAAATTGCCGTACGTGGTAGCCGCCGGCAGATCTCCGCGGCTTCGTCCAAATACGTTTCTACGTAGTAGGTCAGTTCCTTGTTCATTGCTTGACACGTTCGATGATCAGTTGCGCCGCTTCCACGAGATTACTTACCCGATAATCGGCGTCATCTCGGCAGTTGTAATTGCGGTCGAGAATTATCGCGATGCATCCGGCTGCGCGCGCTGCTCCCATGTCGCGCCAGGTGTCGCCAATCACGAACGAGCGGCTGAGCTCAAGAGCTTTATCTGTGGCAAGCTGCTCAAGCATTCCTGGCTGTGGCTTACGGCAATTGCATTCGTCGCGATCGTCGTGCGGACAAACCGCGACCGCTTCGATCGGCAGTTGAGTGATTAGTTGCTCATTCATCCCCTTCAGGGCGCACTGATCGAGAAACCCCCGCGCCAGATCGGGCTGATTTGTGATTACGAACAGCCTGAAGCCAGCATCGCGTAAACATTCCAACGGCGCGCGAGCGCCCGGATCGATTCGGAACTCCTCCGGGGACCGGGGCGAACCCGGCTCGCCGCCGCGCCAGACGACGGAGTTGATCACGCCGTCGCGATCGAGGAAAACTGCCCGCGCCATCCGCTGCTTAAAATGACGCGGCCAACCGCGGCCGGGTCTGCAGCCCGAAAGTTACTTGCGGATGGCAATTGGCGGCCTCGCCGTTATTCGAGTTGGCCAGGACCCTGCTGCCTTCGCGCTCGATGTTGTAATGCAGCCGCGGCATCCCATGGGCTTGCATGAACGTTTCCAACCGTTTGTGCTGCACCGGGCAGTAGAGCATCAGGAAGCCGCCGCCGCCCGCCCCGATCACCTTGCCACCCAGCACTGAGTATTCCGCCTTGACACGCTCATAGAGCCGATCAACCTTGTCGAAAGTGATCTTCGATGAGAGCCGTTTCTTATTGCGCCAGTGCTCGTCCAGGAGCCTGCCCCACGCGTCGAAGTCCTCGTTTTCGACCGCCTTCAGGATCCGCCGGCCCAGTTCTTTTATCTGATGCAGGCTGTCGGCCACCCGTGCACGTTCCATCCGTTCCCTGCTCTCCAGGGCCTGGTTCTGCTCGGCCAGCACCCACAGCGCATTGCGTTGTACGCCCGTGTAATAAATATGTGTGTTGGCGATCAGCGCCGCGATCGAACTGCTCCCCAACTCAAGCGAGCGCACATCGACCGCGCCCTCCTTGCCGATCTCCAGCACTGTTAGACCGCCAAATGCCGCCATGTACTGGTCCTGCTTGCCGATCGGCTTCCCCAGGACCTCCAGCTCAATATAACAGGCCTCTTCGGCCAGCTTGTCGAGACTCACGTAATCGCGCCGATAATGGTGAAACGCGTTGAGCAGACCCACCAGGTAGCAACTTGATGATCCTAATCCAGTCCCCGCCGGTAGGTCAGCTACCGAAGATATCTCCATCTTGTCCTCGATGCCGTGCAGGCGGAGCGCCTCGCGAGCGAGTTCATGGCGCACCTGTGACACGTGATCGGTCGTTTCGGCGTTCGTGTAATGAAGCCTGATCTTCCGATCAATGGTCGGCGGATTGATCATGATGTACATGTGCTTGTCGATGCCCATCGCGAAGATGAAGCCGCCATGCTCGCGATAGTACGAAGGCAGATCTGTGCCTCCGCCGCCGAGTGTTACCCGGAAAGGAGTCGTTGTTAAAATCATTTAGAGCTTCACCCTCCCCTCATCGATCAGACGCAGCGCCTGCCGATAAGCCTCCGGGGTATCAATCCCGAGGCAGTAGCCGTCGATAACGTGGCTATTGATAGGCACTGCCGACTCGAGCAGTTGCGGAAACAGATCCCGCGCGAAGTCATAAAACGACGCCGGCAGGATGCGGGCCACAATTTCGGGCTCGATTATATAAAGACCGGCATTGACCAGAGCGGACGTTCCTGCTGTGGCACCTTCGATGAAGCTTGCAACCTGGCCGGCTGAGTTTACCGTCACGGCGCCGCCTGCGATTCCGGTATGCGGCTGGCGCCTCCGATCGAAGAGGCCAATGGTCACTGGAGCGCCACTCTGGCGATGAGCCTCCTGCATTGATGCCAGGTTCGCGCGCACTAGGTTGTCTCCGTAAACCACAAGGAAGGTTTCTTTCCATTGCGATGCGATCCCCCGCACGCCGCCGGCGGTGCCGCGAATTTCCGGCTCGTAGGAGTAATTCACTCGCAGGCCGAGTCTGCAGCCATTCCCAATCCGCTCCCGAATTGCCTCCGGACGGTAGTGGAGATTAATCCAGACTTCCTCGATCCCGCTCTCAGCGAGCCAACGGAGATTCCGCACCAGGATCGCCACGCCACCGATTTCGAGCAGCGGCTTGGGCAGGGTACCTGCCAGCGGCGCTATCCGTCTGCTCTTGCCCGCGGCCAGCACTATTGCGTTGCGCGCCACGGCACTCACGACGCTGCGATTAAGAAGGTCATGCTAGTCGTGATTGGACGATGGCGTAGGTTTCACGACCCTCTCCCCAATGTACTGAATGGTTCGCTGGAGGCCTTTTCGGATTTCAACTTTCGGCGCCCAGCGTAGTTCCCCTGCCGCACTAATGTCGGCAACCGAAATCTGCGCTTCGCCCGGTAGGTCGGGTCTGTAAATTGGCTTCAGTCCAGTTTCCAGCAACTCCTCGACGAGACGGTATACTTCGTTGACCGAGAAGTTGATTCCGGTGCCGCCGGTGATGAGTTCCTTCATCATCCGCAGGCTTCGTGGCGAAAGGCCGCTCATTTACGGTAACGGCGAGAAGCAGCGAGACTTCATCTACGTAAGATGACATCAATGAGCTTCAGATAGCTGTGCTCGAGAATCCCCGCTCGAACGGCCGGGTGTATAACACCCGGCACAACTAGCCGCCAATCCTAGGCCGGGACCATACACGTTGAAGTAACGCATGATGGTGAGATTCATGCCGTAAAGCGCGCAATAACTGTCGCAAAAAGCGGCGCCACCGTGCTTGCTCGCCGAATATACGCCGATTGGCCGGATTTTGTCTTCCGGGGGTGGGGAACTGGCTAATGCCTGGTAATTCTCCAGAGGTATCGGCATAAACAAACTTGCCGACCTTCGCGTGGCGAGCCGCTTCCAGCAGATTCAGCGTCCCTACCATGTTGACGCTTGCCGCCTCGATCGTGTGTTCCAGGCAATCAGTTAACGAACTCTTTGCCGCAAGGTGGAAGACGGTGTCCGCAGCGCGCAACAGTGCACGAATCTCGGAGTCGCGAATGTCGGCCGTGTGGAACTGTACCCGCGAATCAATGTTTTTCAGGGTTCCGGCGCTCAAATCGTCAATCCCGACTACCAAATAACCCCGGTCTAGCAGATTTGTCGTCAGATTACTGCCGACGAAGCCCGCAACACCGGTAACTGCAATACGTCTTGCTATCGTTTAAACATCCATCCTTGTTCGGCTTGAGACTGATAATCTCCAAGCCGTCACTGCTGTTCGAGTTCGCGCCCGCCCTTGCTGGCAGTTTGAACCGGTTTAGCGTGACGACGATCCGCTAGAACTTTTGCGTAGATTTCCATCAGCAACTGATAATTTCTGTGGCCAGTATACTTGGCTTCATACTCAGCACGCCCGGCTAGCCCCATCTTCGCCCCCTCCTCCGGATGTCGCATGAGCCAACTGACTTTGGAAGCAAGGTCAGTTTGATCGCCAGGCTTATAGAGCAGGCCTGTCCGACGGTCATGGATAACTTCGGCCAGAGTTCCAATGCGGCTGGCAATGATGGGCACGCCGCAAGCGTAGGCTTCTAGGATTACATGCGGCAAGGCCTCGTACCACTCCGATGGTAGGACCAGAAACGCAGCACGCTTGAGCTCCTCAATTACCTGATTATGCGGCCTAAAGCCTAAAGCCTTAATCAGGCCGTCAGTCCTGCTTTCGACCACGGCCTCAACTTCCTGGCGCAACGGACCGTCGCCAACGATTCTCAACGGTGGGCCGGTCAGCACAGACCAGGCCTTCAGCAGAGTTCGCACCCCTTTTTCAGCCGTCAAGCGGCCGATAAACAGAGCGAAGCCGTCACTCCGCTGCCGCAGACCCGGATCGGGTTCGTGCCAGATCGGCTTGACGAAAATCTTGTCCGTTGGTAGGCGGCTGCTCAATTTGCGCCGCATAAATTCCGTAGCCACCAGGTAAGCATCGACCGCCTTTGCCCAGGTTCCGCGCCGACCATGCGAGTAGATCATCCATGCGGCGGACGCCGACTGAATCGCCGAATCTCGGTAACAACGGTGGCGCACAGCGCGCCAGAGGGAATGGTCCACGCATTCCTCGCAGATCCGCTCGTTTCGCGAGAGACTTCCGGCGGGGCAAAGCAAGCGGTAGTTAGGTAAGGTTTGTACCACCGGCACGTCTGCCTGTTGACAGGCGTAGTAGACGGACGGTGTTACTAGCGCCTGGGTATTATAGACGTGCGCGAGGTCCGGCCGCTCCAGGCGAATTATTTCCGCGACATCCTGGAACGAGCGCTCTGACCATGATGCCTGCCAAAAGAGGGACGCCTTCTGCCAGATTGAATAGTGTTCAAGTTCCCGGTTGTCGCGCTGGTACACGACCCTGCTTTGCCCGTAGCTCTTGAGCAGATTGGGCTCACTGTCGAACCACAGGTCTTCACCGCCTGTTTTCTGATAGAGGTTGTGAATGTATAGAACCTTCATATCCGGGATGTACTAAGGCAATAAGTAGCTACGCTGGACAGCCATGCACTGCACCGCTGCCGTCACGGGCATGACGGCGCTTGCAACCAGAATTCGAAAGTCTAGTTCACGTGCCATAGCTTTTCAAGACTGAGTTGAGGACAGCAACGACGTTAACTGTATGCTCTAGATAAAGCTCTGCGAACGTCAAGTAGATTTATTCAAGTGCACCCAACATGATGACTTAGGGGAAAAAACACTCAAGCTCCGTTCCGAGAGATTTCGTCGCAAGGGTATTCGCTAGTCTGCTGGGATTGTAACCTAGTGCAACAATGGCGAATGTATTCTTGACGCCTAATCGCTCCCCGGCTGTTTGAAGGAGTGCCGATTGCGTCGACCAATAGGGAATCAAACGTACAGATTCAAAAATGCTATTAGCCACTTTCAGAATCTTCGTTTGGTCGACCCCGCTCCGCACGACATGATATTCAACCATATCAGCTGGCTCGGTTTCGGACAGAATGCCGAATGCTCTCCGGAGTCGAGTTTTGGCGCCGCGCAGATAATCCCCCTGCCCGAGGCGCCAAATGAAGTACGAAGCGTTGTCCGCCAGCCAATCCTTCCAACGAAGCCCGGGATACCACATTGGGTCTTGGAGGGAGACCAATGCTCCTCCTTCCAGCAGGTGGTCTCGAATCGCGCTCACTAGAGCAGAAATGTAGTCCGGAATGTGGTGGAGAACTGCGGTATAAAGTATCAGACCAAAGCGCTGCTCTCCAAGCACCCGAAGGGAGCCGTCAGGATCGAACTCAGCGCAAAACTCGGGATTTAGGGCAAACCGCTTCTTCAGTTCGGTCACGGAAGGTCGAGACATTTCGGTAGCAGTCGTATGAAAGCCTGCGGCAAGAATTGGTTCCGTGAATGCGCCATCTCCGGCACCGACTTCAAGGACAGTTCGGGGCAAGTTTCGTGCAACCAAGTCTCCTAAAGCCGTTATAGCTTCAGAAACCAATTGTCCGTGAAGTTTCCGATTCGTCAGATGGGGCGCACCGGCACAATAGTCGTGACCGGTTGAGTGCCACAGCTCCTGAAGATGTTGCATGTTATCCGTCTGGTTCAAGGCCCTTCTCTCCAAAGGCACACTAATGTCGGATCTATCGCGGCAGGGTGCTCGCAGATTGGACTATGCGACGGCCTCTTCGACGAATCGACGACGACACCCGCAGCACGAAACTGTTCTAATCGCACAAAGTGACTTTACTGCGACGGATCGATAGCTCTCGATTGGGAGGATCGCATGGGGGTAACAGCACTAACTTCACGCGGTGGGATCTGTCCCGCGCTTTCGACATGTCACCTCCCGCCCAAGACCTCCCCGAAAATGTCCTCCCAAAAGACGTAACCTCGGAATATTGCGCCGCAACCGCACCGCTGATCCTCTCTTCAGCCATCCTATCCGAGACATAGCGAGGCTCGCCAAGGACACTGACTGATCGACACCCGGCTCAGCATATTGTTAAGCTGGGTGCTGTCGTTCCGGGTGCCCCACCCGCCAATATACAGAACCTTCAACCTAATTAGATCCAAGTTGCTTCGACATTGCTAGACTCGACATTGCACCACTCACCACGAGTTACCGCTCGTCGAGTGTCCGGTTGACCACAAGTCACGAGGAAAATTCCAGGTGCAGTGCCTTCAGCCCACGGAAGATAAAGCTTGAAGTATGACTGAAATCGTTTCCGGCGCTCAGCCGAATATGTTTCAGCCGGCTTAGTAGGACCTCGAACGCGATCCTACCTTCGGTACGTCCCAGCGGAGCGCCCACGCAATAGTGAATACCCGACCCGAAGGCCAGGTGGTCGCTGGCGTTTTCGCGGTAGATGTCGAACCGCTCAGGCTCGGCGAAGCGGGTCTCATCACGATTCGCCGACGCAAACAGCACCGCCAGCCGCGAGCCGGCGGGAATCTTGACTCCGGCCAGCGCGGTATCGGTCTTGGCGACGCGGAAGAATGCTTTTATCGGCGACTCCAGTCGCAGTGATTCTTCGATAAAGTTGGGAATCAAGCCCGGCTCAGCGCTCACCGCCGCCATTTGCAGTGGATGTTTCAGCAGCAACAGCATAGCGCTGGAAATCAGGTTGCGTACGCTCTCATTGCCGGCTACCAGCAACTGAATCAAAAGATAGTATATCTCACCGTTGTCGAGCAGCTCAGTTCCCTCAAGCTGTGCATTGCACAGCTCGGTCAGTATATCGTCGTGCGGATGCCGCCGCCGCTCTTCTAGCTTGGCCGCGAAATATCGCTGTGCTTCAATTTCGCTTTGCGCACATTCGATCTCCTGCTCGCGGCCGATCATTCCGCCAAGTGGAGCCGCAACATCATCAGACCAGCGCTTAAGCATCGGCAGATCGGCGCGCGGCAGTCCAAGCCAGCCGGCGATGACGGTTAGCGGAAACGGCACCGCGAATTGAGAAACCAGATCAACTCTGTGGTCGTTAACGAAGCCATCAACGAGTTCATTCGCGATCTGGCGGATGCCGGGCTCGAGTTGTGCCACTCGCCGGGAGGAGAACGCTTTACTAAACAGACTGCGATAACGCTGATGAGCGGGGGGATCGATTGTCTGGACGGTAGGTACTGGCCGAAAGCCCTGTGACATTATCTCCAGCACTTCGGCCGGCACCTTGCGCCGCACCCCGGGCGAGCCTGCCGATGAAAACACTTCCGGATGAAGCAACACTTGCTGGATGTCTTGGTACCGGCTGATTAAAAAGAAGCGCGCCTCTCGAACATAGACGGGAGGCTCGCGGCGCAATTGTGCAAAAAAGCCGAAAGGACATTCCACGGCTGCGGGCGAAAGCGGATTCAGCTCCTTCGTGGTAGCCATCACGATCTCGCTTCCCCGGCTGGGGAGAACCTCGGGCGATTTGAGATTTCTCAAGCTATTCGAGATCCGTTCTTTGCTGGTTGGAACGGAGGAGAAGTCCTCTGAGCAGCCTCCGAGTGCGTCAGCTCCGCGATCATCTCAGCAGGAGTCGTGCTGTCGTCGAACCATCGGCCGCCAAACGGACGCGGCGTCGGGATAATCTGATCGGTCGAATATGTCAGGATTTTCCGATTGTAAGTGAGGATGAGACTACGCAGCTGACTGCTCAATCTACCTGCCTTCACCGCCTGCTCAATCTCCGCCATCAGCGATTTGGTTTCCTCGATCGTTGCCAGCACCGCCCTACACCACGAGCCAGGCAGCATTCCAAGCTCCCCCTTGCTGCTGATCAACTTCGAAACCGCTTCATAGGACACCCGCTCGATCTCGCGCCGCGATAACCAATCGGTGCTGTAGTTGAGCCGCTGGTGCCAGAGCGGCGCCACCAGTGCCTGCCGATGCTCTTCGAGCGTCCGGTGAAAAATATGGTAGCCATGCTTGTCCGGCTCTTCAAAAAAACGCGAGCCCGGATCCAGGAAAGGAACCATCGGGCATAACAGCGGCACTACGTTCCTCCGGCGAAATTTCCTCATCAAGGATTTGCAGTATTCGACGGTATCCATTACGGACTGGCGCGTTTGCCGCGGCATGCCGATAAAAAACCACACCATTATCCCGGCAATGCCAGCGTCGAGTGCGCGTTCTATCCAGTCCTCCATCTCTTTCATCGTGTAGGTGCCCCGCCCGGCCAGTTTGCTGATGACGGGATCCTGCGACTCCGGTGACAGGTTGATAAAAGTGCGCGTGGAGTGCACCATTTTTGCAACTGTTTCCTGATCCGGCAGATGGAATTGCTCGAAATTAACCGTCTTGTAGCCCATCTCTTTGACTACATCGAGGTATTCATACAGACGAGCTTTGGACTCCGAATAACATTGGAGCGCATAGATCCCGGTCTTCTTGGCAGCGTCACCCATCGACCGCAGCTCTTCAGCGACATGTCCCATGCTCTTCGTTATGAGGGTCTTCCTGACACCCATGATCTTCCGGTAGGCGAAGCGCGAACCTCCGCACCATCCACAGTCGTGTGCACACCCAGTGTTGGGCAGCGTCATAATCAGCCGCCCGGTGAAGAGCTTCTTGTGCTGGACGTTTTTGTAATACGACCAGTCGACCGTCGCGTCGTTGTATTGCGTCATCGGCTTGTAGCTAAAGCCGGTCGACACGATTTCGGAGTTGGCGGACTTGTAGAGAAGATTGGGGATTTTGGAGAAATCACGTTGTCCGCGCGTCACCGCCCGCAGCAGGCGTGCAACGACGTCCAGGGTATCATAGCCCTGCACCACGACGTCGACCGCATCGTAACGAATCAACTCTTCGGCGAAGTAGGTAGAAGAGATACCGCCGAAGATCACCACCGAATCCGGATGGATACGCTTTACGATTTTCGCCAGTTCAATTGAACCGTGGCAGTGGACCAGCCAATGCAGATCGAAACCGAAGACCGGAGCCTCAAGCCGCGCGATCAGCCGCTCCACATCAATCGAGGGGTGCATCAACATCAGCGACGCAACGTTGATGATCTCCGCCGTGAGATCCTCCTCGCGCAGGCGCTGCTTCAGGGAGAGCAGACCCAGCGGATAGATCTCATAGATCGTAGTAGTATTCACGCTGTCGGAGTCGCTCAGATGCGCGAAGAGCAAATCATCGCGATCGCGGAAGTCATAGACGCTAGGGGCGTGCAAGAAAAACAGATCGGCCTTTAGCTTGGATTCCCCGACCGCCGTGGGAATGAAAATCTCCGTGGTGCCTAATATCGGCGCTTCCAAGATAACCTCCAGGGCGGCGGCAAGCACTCTTCCTCCAGTAAGAGACGGTGCTTGCATCGACTGCTGATTAAACCGCGTAACCTAACGGCGCCATCTGAGGAACCCTATCTCGGCACCAACGACCCCATGCGTCGCCCAGCGCTAATCAGAGTCTGAGCCCTTTATTCCGCTGCTGTCACACAGATAGAAAGGCTGACTGTCCGTTTACCGAATCGGCGGGCCTCGCGACTGGCGAAATTAGCGTCGCTGCTCCATAGAAGCACTCTATTATTCTGTAAGCGGCAAAGTATAACGTCGATAGACCCGGGCTGTATGCACCAGCGGCAGTCATCAATCGATCATTGGTGTTTTCCAACCGGATCTTAGATCATCACAAAGTGGCCGCAGCTGCCCGTGATGGCGGGCGCATCCTTGAATGCTCTCTCTACGGTACTTGAAAGTAGGCCAGTATTCAGGTGTTTCGAGAACGCGCCACGCTCTCATTTAAGGAGCATCGGTGCCCGATCCTCATGAATTTCCGCGCGGGGGTTTCTTCACCTTACAAAACGATTTTTGGCGCTGCTTTAAGTTAAAAGCCGTGCGGAGCACGGCAATCGGGAACTCACTGCGAGGTGCGCTTGTCGGCGAGCCGCCGTTCAACCAGTTGCGCGATGGCGCGAACGCTCTCGAAATGATCCGGCAAGAGTTCCTCTTCAGGGATGCTGATTTCGAAGATTTGCTCGCAAAAGGCCACGGTTTGGAGAATCGAGATCGAGTCCATCAATTCATTTTCGAGGAGCAGCTCCTGCGGACTCAGGTCAGCAAGCTGCTTGTCGTACAGGATTTCATCGAGCAGAAAGTCGCGGATTGTTTTCTCGGTGGGTGTCAGTTCTGTTGCCATAAATCCTCATGAATTAAACTTCGGATAAAGCCTTGGGCTTGAGCATTAATACAGAATGTCCGGCCGGTTCAAGAGTCGAGGACTACGAGTCGCACGAGGCATTTGAGGTAGAGGTTCAGTTTGTACAGCAAGGTACTGGCAAATGGGCACGCTACACAGGCGCGACGCTCAAATTTCGCAAACCCGGCCGAGCCTCCCGCCGTTTCCCGCTCATTATTAATTATACGGAGTCGGAGCGCAGGGCGCTCGCCGGACAAACCGCTATTCCAGGTGACCTCCGCGCCATCCCGCGCAGGTCATCTGACCATTTAATGAATTATAGTGGCGTCTCCGCTGCGAGAATTCCGAATCAATTCGCGAACGCGGCGATGGGCGCACAGAGAAGGCGCTGAAGCGCCCTCTCAATTCCAGGTTGCTCACCGCGCGCGACGCTCCAATTGATTCCCCTTACACAACTCCGCAGCCGGGAAATATCATTTGATGAAACAAGAAGTATCGATCGTTGATCCGTTGCAAGCGCCATCGTAGCTAGCATGGCGGGAAGGTTTGCTGGGTCCGTGAGGTCGCATCCCAGCAGCGCGGACAACTCCTGTGTCTGCTTAGGTCTCGCTTTCATCGCCGACGGCAAGGCGGCTAGCCCATATCTCAAGGCGCCATGTTGAATATGCTGCTCGTCGGATCTCCGAGTAACTTGCGTCATGGGATCCCAGCGATATTGGGAGACCTTGCCAAACTTAACCAACTTCTCGAAAGTGTCCCCGGTGCCTGAACCAACAAGTTTAACTTCGCCCTGTGTAACGAGTCGCTCGAACATATGTATAAGTTCCGGGGTAACATCTTCCGGGCGCGGCTCGTGGAGCATCAGAATATCAACGCAATCTGTTCGTAAGAAGCGGCGACTGTCGGTGAACGACAACTGTACTTCAGCCGCGGTGAACCTAAAGCGCCTCCGAGCATTGGTACTATGCACCGCTAGCCGCATCATTCGCCTCAATCTGGGCATGACCTTCGCGAGCGGCCGCATGATCTTGCGCGCAATCGCTAGCGCATGTGGACGCCCAGGCCGTCCGATCCCGACTTTGGTGGCTATCGTGAAGCTGTCCCACCGCGAGCTGAGGACCTCGCCAAGTACTTTTTCGGCAAGTCCGAGGCCATAAGGAGGTGCGACGTCGAAATGCCGGATCCCCAGCTCGATCGCAGCTTCTACCAACTTCGTGCTGTCGCGCATGCTCACTCCGGCATCTAACGGGCCGCATCCCAGACCCACCCTAGAGGTCCGTTTCCCGGTTCCAGTAAGCTCGATTTCATCCATAGCTACAGATTTTCCCCGAGATGATCCGCCAGACGAAGAGCGAGCGCGAATGCGGTAAAAGTTGGATTGGCAAAGCCCGAACTTCGAAATACCGCGCTACCCGCGACGTACATGTTGTCTGTCCCGAATACACGAAGCTCGCGGTCAACGACACCCTGTTCGGCCGAATCTGCCATCATTAAGCCTCCACAATGATGATAAGCGTCACGGCATGCGTCCAGGATCGAGATATCGCGCGCCTTGAGCCGGGCATCGATCTCGAGTTGAGCGATTCCAGCCTCAGCCAGCCGAGTTTGGAGCTTTTCGCAAAATCTTGCCATGGTCTCGATTTCACGGCCAGCGACCTGCCAATTCAGCTTTACTAGCGGAATGCCATGGGCATCGACTCGTCGGTCGTCGAGTTGAATAGCGCTTGCCCAGATTGGCTGTTGTTCGCAATGAAGATCGAGATATATGCCGAGACCAATAGGATGAAATGCTCGGTGCTCGATAATGTAGCGTGACGCGAATGGCCACGCTACCTTTGCAAGTGCCACGATATGGGACGGAATATTCTTGAGGTTGGGTGGCAGAGTACCTCTCATCAAGGCCCGAATGAAGAGGTTCAGGTTGGAGAGATGCTCCGATAGCGGCGGATTGTAAGAAAACATCGCGGCGATGTTCAAGAGCTTCTCTTTCTTTTGAGCGCAGTCCCGCAGGTGAATCTTCGGCTTGTATTTGTGGCCCTCAACGTAGATGTTGTCGAAGGCGTTACCAAATACTTTCTTGTCGATAGGCTCAACGTGAGCGGCGATCAGGTTTAGATGGTCTTGGAAATACCTGCCGACTGATTTGTTTTGTGCCCACGGTAAGGCATTGTTCTTCCGTGCACTGGCCAATAGCAGGCGGCTCGCCTCGATAGTCCCGCATGCCAGAACGATTGCAGTGGTCGCGACCTTGGCGCTCCTTCCAGATAGTGACCGAGCTAATATTTCATTGATTTGCGACCGCTGCGAATTGAAACACAAATCGACCACAGTGGCATGCAACACGACGCGCAGATTCGCTCGCGTCTTTAAGTCTTTGGCAAAATAGGCAGCAAGGTTTGTCCTGGGCAGATATTTAGTCAGAATCATTTCAAAGTCTTCGCCGAGATTCGGCGGTTCGATATTCAGAGCCTGCCAAAGCTGCATGTCTTCGCCGTGCTTGACGTTCAGATCAAGAAGGTCAGCAGCGCGATCGTAGTACGGAATAAGCTCCGCCAGATCTAGTGGCCACGCGCTGCATCCCGCCCACTCACGGGCCTCGAAGTCGATAGCGTTGAATGCAACGACCTGCCCACCCCACAGCGTGCTCGTTCCCCCAAGCACCCTGGCGCGCCCCTCGGAGATACCTATGTGTTTGCGGCCTGCGACCTCGGCGGCATTCAGCTCCTGTGCGGCTCCTTCGAACTGCTGCCCACCGCATTCCAGTACAATCACATCGATGCCTTTGCGCGCCAAAGTGATCGCCAAAACAAGGCCGACGGCACCAGCTCCAACGATAGCAACACGTGCGGTGAGCGTCTCGCCGTCGGTCATTTGGTCCAAATCAAGTATCACGTTTGAAAAAGAGACCTCCCATGTTGTACGTCGAAGATGAGCAACGACGCTCGGCGTCTTTGACTTGCATAGTTCTCGCTATGAAGGATAACAACGGCCAATGTGATCACGATTTCCTTTGAATATTTAAACTCTGGCTGGCATGCCCGAGCGCAGCGGCCAATGTCTGCCGATCCACTTTGCCACTGCTGGTACGCGGCAGATTCGACTGAAACTCCACGGACCCCGGAACCATGTATCGCGGAAGAGTATCGGCGCAATGCTGCTGGAGTTCAGCCTTACTCACTTCCACATTCTGCTTAGTGACTACTACCGCTGCCATCCGGTGACCCATCGTTTCGTCCGGGAGCGCTAATACCACCGCTTCCTCCACCGCAGGGTGGCGGTGCAGCACGGATTCAATCTCGCCGAGTTCCACGCGATAGCCTCGGGTCTTGATCTGATGGTCCCGCCGCCCCAGGAACTCGAGGTTTCCGTCGGCGCGCATTCGGACCAAGTCACCCGTGTTGTAGGCACAGACGGTCAATCCGGGCCGTACCTCAATAGACTTAAGAGTCTGGCTAGTACGCTCGCGACGCCCCCAGTACCCTTGCATCACTGTACCACCGCTGACCCAGAGTTCACCGACGCGCCCGTCGGAAACAGGTTTGAGCGCGTCGTCCAGAATGTACACTTCGCAGTTTGAGCACGCCTGCCCAATCGGCACTGGAGTGTTACCTTCAGGAGGCGATGAAACCTCATACCAAGTACACACGTTGGTTTCCGTCGGCCCGTACAGGTTGGCGAATCGGACCCGTGGAGCCAACTCCATGAGAGAACGGAGATATTTGGTCGGAAAGACCTCGCCGGCGAAAAGCAATAGGCGCAAGGCCGAAAGGTCAACCGTGGCCAATCCTCCCCGGGTGAGCATCAGCACGAGAGTGCTGGGGGTGGTATACCAGACGGTAAGCTTCTGTTCGCTCCATTGTTTCGCGATCGCCGCCGGGAACGCGGCGATGCGCGACGACACAGGAAATACCGTGGCGCCGGCGCGCGCTCCCACGTAGAGATCGAAAACTGAGAGATCAAAGTGAAAGGGTGCATGATTCGCCAGTCGGTCTTCGGCTGAAATGGCGAAGGTAGCAGCCGCCCAGTCCACGAACGAAAGCGCGTTGCGATGAGAGAGCATCACGCCTTTCGGTTGGCCAGTGGATCCCGACGTGTACAAAATGTAGGCGAGGTCGTCCGCTCGCGCCGGACAGTCGACACCGTCTGTGCGCTCTCGGATGGCCATCTGCCAGGCTATGCCCAGACTATCGGCGGTCGCTGGCGCCTCGCTGCCGCAGGCATCAGTGTACCAGACAGCCTTCATTGGCGCCCCGCCCTCGAATGCCATTTTTATGGCGCTTGCCCGATCCTTTAGCGTTACCATACCGGCCACACTACAATCGCCGGCGATATAGCCCATCCGGACTTCGGGTGCTCCCGGATCGATCGGGACGTAGGCTGCCCCCGCTTTCATTATCCCGTAGATTGCGACCACCGTTTCGATCGACTTGGGCAGCCACAGCGCAACGCGATCGCCTCTGGAGACGCCGTTGCGAATCAAGGAATGCGCGAACCGGTTCGATTCTGCTTCGAGTTCTGCGTAAGTGATGGTGCGGCCATCCATCACCAGAGCAGCACGGGCACCGTGGCGCTCGGCGGTCTCGCCTAGAATTTGGGGGAGGTTTTCAATCATAAGAAATCCTTCTAAAGCCGCAGGGAGCGGGCGATTATCTTTCGCTGCATTTCTGAAGTTCCCGAATATAAAGTGCCCGAGAGCGCGTCGCGAACTTCGCGTTCGATCGGATACTCCTTCATATAGCCATAGCCTCCAAAGAGTTGCAGGGCATCCAGAGCCGAGCGCACGTGATTCTCGCTGACGAACAGCTTGGCGACGGCGGACTCCATCACGGTGCTCTTGCCCTGGCCATGCAGCCATCCGGCGTAGTAAAGAAGTAGGCGCGACGCCTCCAGCGCAACCTTCATGTTAGCGATTTTGTTGGCCACCGACTCGAACTTTGCGATCGGCTGGCCGAACTGCCGCCGGCTGCGCGCGTAGCCGATGCAATCGTCGAGCAGGCGCTGCATCGCGCCCACATGGCTGGCAAAAATGCAGGCGCGCTCCCATTCCATCGCGGAGTTGAAGATCGCCGCGCCCACGCCTTCCGGCCCAAGACGCGCGGATTCGGATACATAGCAGTTGTCGAATACCACTTCGCCCATAGGAGAGGTGCGAAGCCCCATCTTGCTCATCGGCTGACCGAAGCTCATACCGGGTGTCGGTCGGGGCACCAAAAAGGCAGTAAGCAACTTTGGCTTGCTTCCCGCGCTGCGGTCGATATAAGCGAATGCCAAAACCAAGTCCGCGAGCGGTGCGTTGGTAGAGAAGGTCTTGACGCCGTTAAGCCGGTATCCATCATTCACCGGTTCAGCGCGAGAGGCGAGCGAGAAGACGTCCGAACCCGCGCCGGGCTCCGTGATGGCGTGTGCTCCGATGGCCTCACCCGAGACCAGTTTCGGCAGCCATTCGCGCTTTTGCGCGTCGGTGCCGTATCGCAGAAGTGGCATCTGGCATGCCCACATCTGCGCATTCAGGCTAAAGATTAAGCCGTTGTCGCGGCTTCCGCGCCCCAGCGCCTCCATCGCCACGATGGTCGTTAGAAGATCCTGTCCCTGTCCGCCATATTCGACCGGAATTGGTAATCCAAGCAGCCCAAACTGTGCAGATTTCTGCCACAACTCGCGCGAAAACGAGCCGCTGCCGTCGCGTGCCGCCAGGTCATCGTTGAGTTGGGCGCGGGCGAAATCGAAAACCGCGCGCGACAGTTCGAGCTGTTCGGGGCTAAGCGCGAAGTCCATTCGTCACTCCTGGTTTTCGAGGGCGACAGGCTTTTGCCTGAACCCGTCAATCCACCACAATGCCCGCTCAGTGATCTGGCGCATCAGATCGGGATCTTCTGCGATGTGGACCCTGCCTGGCCACACTTCTAGTGTAAGCCTCGCTCGCACCGCCGGTTCCAGTTTGGCCAGCAGAGAACGCTCGACTAATTGAAAATTGTGGTATTCAATATCGTCGGCGCCATACAGGAACAGGCACTGTACCTTCGAACGAACTACTGCACCAAAGTCCCGCTTAAACCTTTCGGAGACGCGCACGACTGAACTGGCGTCGGTAATGCCACGGCCAGCTTTCTCCGGATGAGCATTTAAGCTGGCCATCTCACCCGGCAAAACGGCAACAGCCACTATAGACGCTATCGACTGTCCTTCCTGTTCAACCGCCGACAGCGCGGTTCTGCCATCGAAGCAGAAGCCAGAGAGCGCGAATCGCTGCTGAGAGAACTCGCTGCGCATGTGCCGAATCGCGGTGACCACATCTTCGCAGTATGGGCCATCCGGGTCGATGGTTTCGCACTCACCTTCACTTTCGCCGTAGCCATGATAATCGAAACGCAGGCATGGAAAGCCGCGGGCCGCGAGCCATCGTGCGCCCTTGACCGATAACCGGTCACCAAACCATCGGTTTCGACCTAACAGGATGACACACAATCCGGCCGGTGGGACTCCTGTTGACGATGGCGTGAAGATGCCATAGAGCTTGCCCGACTGTCCCGGCATAGTCACTGGCTGCTCAGCCGACGCGCGAGCGCGCTCGGCGGGCGTCTCACTCCAGTCCATGCAACCACTCCGTGGTGGCAGCCAGGAGGGCCGCGCTGGTCCACTGCGGGCGGACAAGGGGCAGCATGCTCCAAGCCGGTTCCTGACTGATCAACGCGACTGTAACTTTCCCGCCCCTCTGCTCAACTACTGAGCGCACGCCCTGATTGCTTGCAGATAGTGTGAGCCTGCGCTGAACTTGCGCGATGAGAGTATCCCCGCCCCAGTTCTGCAGCGATCGTCCCAGGTCGGCCTCGTGCGCACTACGACTTAGCGCACGATACAGATACGTTCCAACGACCGGCAGCACGCCGTCCGCTTCCAGCCGCTTAACTAGATCGTCTACTGTCGCCGCGGAGCGCTTGCCCTGCGCGACGAGGCAGAACAACATTGTGCGAACGGCGGCGCGGAAATACTCACTGCCCTGATGAAGCGGTTCCCACAAGGCGAGAGCAGCAGCGTCATCGCGGCGGGCTATCGCTGCCGCCGCGATCAAACACCCGAACCGGGTCCCGATCAATATGACCTGGGCGGCGCCCGAAAGCTCGCGAGCTTGGTCTGCAGCCGCGCACGCATCGTCAACCAGATCGGTAAACGTTATGTCTTTGGGATCGCCGGCCGAATCTCCGTGCGCTCTTGAGTTGTAGCGAAAGGCGGTGAACCCTGCCTTTGCTGCGGCCCTCGCCCCCAGCACCTCCATCCGCTGCGTCACCATGTGCTCGATCCCGAGACTGTGACAAAAGACGAGCACCCGATCTTGGCGACCGCCAACGTCCGGCGCGTAGAACACGCCGTACAGCGCCCCGGAAGCGGACGCAAAAAAAAGCGGAAGCTCCCGGTAGGAGCTGACACTGTCAATCGCTGTGCTTGTCGCGGCCAGTTCCGGCATCGTGAAAAATCCTGTTTTTACTTGGCACGCAGGAGGGCAGGGTCCGCGGGGACGCGCGCTTCCGGCACGCCGGCTTCGTCCGACTCCGTGCCAGCGCGACCCCCCATCATTTTCTGGAACGATGGGACAGGCGCCGGTTGAGCCAAAGTGAACGGCGCTTGCCTGCATCCGTCTATCCAGGATAGAGTTCGCTCTATCACTTTGCGCACCACTTCTGGACGATCGTGAGAATGGATGTTACCGGGCCACACTTCCACCGTGATTCTGGCCCTCTGCTCAGGCGTCAGTTTTGGCAGAACAAAGCGCTCGACCAACTCAAACTCGTGATATTGGCTATCGTCGCGGCCTTGCAGAAAGAAACCGCGCGCCTTTGAACGGACCAGCGCCTCGAAATCTCGCTTGAAATTAATCGACAGCTGCCGCTCCAGCAGCCCTTCACCGGGACGGCTCTTACCGGCGAGTCTCATCAGGTTAACGCAGTGCCGCAGCGCCCGCTGTAGCATGATCTTCTTGAAAGACGTCGAGGACGTAAGAAAAGTGCGCACCTTCTGCAAGCTGACAATGTAAGTGAGTGGTTCACCGGGGTACCCCGTGACCGAGGGCGAGGTACACACGACCGCCTCGATCGCATCGCCCTCCTCCTCGGTTGCTGAGAGCGCGGTCCTCCCGTCGAAGCAGAATCCCGATAAAACGAAGCGCTGCTGACCGAACTCTTTTCGCATGTAGCGAATGGCTGCAACCGCATCCTCGGTAAACGGCCTATCGCCGTGTATGGCTTGACAGATTCCTTCGCTTTCACCAAGACCATGGTAGTCAAAGCGCAAGCAGGGAAAGCCCCGCGACGCCAGCCATCTTGCACCCTTAACCGTCAAACGGTCGTGCCACCATCGATTTCGGCTGAACAATATGACGCACATTCCGGCAGGAGGTGCTTCCGGCGCCGGTGGCGTGAAAATACCGTAGAGTTCGCCCTGCTGTCCCGGCATTATTAGCGGCTGCTCAGCCCATGCCCGCGCTAGTTCGGCCGGCGTCTCATTCCAGTCCATCCAACCACTCCTTAGTAGCGCTTAGCAGGTCATCGCTGGTCCATTGCGGTCTGTCACCGGACGGGATGTTCCAGGGCAGCTCCTGACTAATCAACACCGCACTGACCTTCGCATCGGCCACCCTCTGCTTGAGCGTGGAACGCAGGTGTTCGTTGTCATCAGACAGGGTTCGACGCCTCTGAATCTGCACAATTAGAGTGTTCCCGTTCCAGTTCTGGAGCGATCGGGCGAGATCTGTCTCACGCGCGCTGCGATAAAGCGGACGATAGACATATCCTGTCAAGATCGACAACTCACCGTCTCTCTCAAGCTGTTTCAGCATGTCATCCACATTAATGCTGGGGCGCTTACCCTTGGCTATCTGAGCGAAGATAATTGACCGCACCGCCGCGCGGAAGTAATCGCCGCCGCGATGCAGCGGCTCCCACAGCGCAAGTGCGCCCGCGTCATCGCGCCGGCACATCGCTTCGGCAGCTATGAGACATCCGAGCCGAACTCCCACCCAGATAATACGGGACGCACCTGAAAGCTCCCGTGCCATGTCTGCGGCGGCGCAGGCATCCTCGACAATGTCCTCAAAAGTCAGGTCGCGCGGCTCCCCAGCCGAATCTCCGTGCGCTCTTGCGTTGTAGCGGAAGGCGGCGAAGCCAGCATTCGCGGCGACCCGCGCCCCGAGAACTTCGATCCGCTGAGTTAGCATGTGCTCAGCCCCAATCGTGTGACAAATGACAACTACCTGCTTCTTGCCGATGGCGGTGTTGGCAGGGTGGAACACCCCGTAAAGCGGCCGTCCAGCGGAAGAGAAAAAAAGCGGTAATTCCCCGCCCACTCCCGCACGTCTGACAGCAGACCTTTCTGTTATGAGTTCTGGCACAGGGTACTTCCCTCGAGCTTGTGAGATCTCTAAAGACAGCGGCCTGGCCGCCTTAAGCTAGTAATTGCCGTACAGTTGCTGAACCCGGTCCGCGGGATTTGCCCCTACGCCAACCCTCACCGGTGTGCGGGGGATGGTCTTTGAGGCGGAGCGATCAGGGCGCACTTTGCCCGTCGCTCGCCTGCCGAGCAAGGATTCCCTTATCCGTGGAGGCTTCACGTGCCCATGTAGTGTAACGCAAGGATTCACCTTTCCATCTAGTGTAAAAGGAGTATGCGAGTTTCCAGACTGGGCGCGCAGATCCTGCGTATAAGTAAATACTGAACGGGCTCAATTCTCCGCCGAAGGACATTTTGAAGTTGCTGAGTGAGACACCCCTTGGGCCGACGCCTCCAAAATCATATTTTTCAATGCCCGCGGCCTGGTAGGTTTTCATTTCGTGCCAGTGCAGGTAGCGATTGAGTAAGCCCACAGTTATCGTATCGGCGCCTTGTTCGAGCCGGCGCGTCGCTGAGTACAACATTAGCGCCGTGCGGCTTTCCTCATCGCGCAGCACCAGCCGCCCGCAGGTCGGATGGCCCTCGAAATAGAGCACGAAAACGTCGGCGTGCGGCAAATATTCATTGAACCGGTGCGGCTTCAGCCGCGGCAGGTATCTCTTGCTAAGCGCGAAAGTGCTATAGAGCGAAAAGAAGTCCGCGCGCGCGGCTTCGGTATTCATCACAATTTCAAAGCGGTCGCGCATCTTCTCCGCACGCCGCACCTTATACCGGCAATTGGTGTGCATCCCCGCGTAGATTGCCTCTTGGCCTTTGGACAGATCCACAATGGAAGTCTGCGACCAGCCCCGGGCGATCAGAGAGACCTCGTTTGACAACCCGGTAGGCCCCCAAACGACCCGCAAGACGTCGAGCGTCCGCAAACTGCGTGCAAACTCAGCGACCTGGTCCTCCCTAGGAAAAAACATCCTGAAATACCGTACCGGCCCTCCTATCCTCCGCTCGAAGATTACCATCTTTCACGCCCCTTTTACCGGGTAGACCGCCGACACCCGCGAGATAACCGTAAACGGCCGCCAAAACCGGCCATCGCTTAATCTGAATCACCTTTGCTTTAACACTCATCTCCTGGACCGTATCGACCAGAGGAACTTCTTATCTTCCGGATCGAGACCCCACAGGAGCAGTACCGCCCAGAAGACGCCTCCTGCAACGATCGAGTTCGGAATCAGCGCAAGCTCGGCCGCCCAGCCCATCCACCCACGCAGAAGAATAAGACCTGCGGCAGCGCACGCCGTCGCGCTTATCCCCTTTATCCACCTCCGATCATAAGGCCAGATGCCGACGCGGCTTCTGACTGCCAGCAACAAACCGCAGAGCATCCCGCCTTCGGCAAGCGCGGTTGAAATCGCGCCCCCGATTAAGCCGAACCTGGGCACCAGCAAGTAATTGAGCGCTATCGCGCTAATCAATGCGCTAGTCGAGATCGAGCCGGCTAGCTTCTGATTCCCGGAGAAGATTAAAATTGGAAAAGCGGCGCCAACCACGGCATCTGCCATCAGACCAAGGCACATAATAAGCAGCGGCCATGCGCCGGGCTGATAATGCACACCGTACAACAAATCCATGACACCCACCGAGGCAGCGCACACCACCAGAAACATTGGCATCGTCAGGTAGAAGGACCACTTGGCACCCAACCTGTACAGTTCTTCGAGGCGAGCCAGTTCACCAGCGGAGTAAAGCTCTGCGACCCGCACCCCAATCACATTGCTGAAAATGTTTGGCACAATGTCGAACAAGGCCGAAGTTTGGGACGCGGCCTGATAGATTCCGACTTTGCCGGCGGTGAGGAACACGCCAATCACCAGGCGATCGACCCGGTTGATCAGATTGTTAAACGCTGCAGCGATTGTTGTAGGTAAGGAAAAGGCGAGCAGCCCACGAATGCGCGACTGCATCTTGTCGCGTGACCGTAGTATCGGCCAGAACAGGCTTAACACGAAGAACAGCGCCAGCATCAGGGTCAGCGCATAAGACAGCACCGTCGCCCCGACTGCACCCATCAGCTGCCAATGCATGAAGTGCAGCGCAATGATCACAAGCAGCAGGTTGAGGCCTGGCTGAGTGAACCCATCCGTGATCGTGCTGTAAGCCATAGACAGCGTCAGTTTAGTTGAGGCAGACGCGATTGTCAGGCCGGTCAAGAGCGGTATGGCAAGCGCAAAACCGCGAATGACGGCCGTGAGTTCGCCTTTGCCGAACACATCTGCACAAAGCCGAGGTGCGCTGATGTACGCGGCGGCTCCAACCATACCGCCCGCTAGCACACCCAAAACAAGCGACTGCAACAGCACGTCCCGACGCCGTCCGGTATCCGACCGATCAGCGACTGAAGCGCTATAGATGACCCCCACCGCCAGCCCGAGGGTCGCAAATGGACCAACCAGCCGAAACAAGGTCCAGCCGATGCCATACAGCCCGAACTGAGCCGGTCCAAGCACGCGCGCTAGAATCATCTGACAAAGGAATTGCAGCGCCTGCCCGATGAACGCACCGACGGTCACGAGGGCCGAGCCCTTCGCCAGCCACGCGGCATCGGTATTCTTGTCTTCAGCTTTGCAGGTCCTATTGTCGGCTACACCGGTCGCACACAGGACAGGTTCGGTTGGACCGGCTGCCTCGATGGCGATTGAATGCAGGCTCGCTTTCACTTCCACCGGGCTTGCCACCCCCCTGCAACAGGGTCCTGAAGCGCACTCAGATCTGGGTATCTGCGATCTTGCGGCGAGAGCGTCACTGCCTCGCGCCGAGCAGTCCTCCTGAGGGTTCTGGCTGTTCGATGCGGAACAGTCTCTGAAAGTCTGTAGCTTGCCGCCAGCATGATCCAGAAAGGAGCGCACAGCATTGGCCGCTCGAAGAACAGGTTTAAGGCGGCAATCGGGATCATCGCGATCAAAACAGCGGCGCTTGCCACCTGATCGGCGTCGACAACTCCTCCCATTACCGGTTTGACAATCCGGATGATGGCGTTAAACCAGGCAAAGCAGATCAACCCCAGGCCGATGAGGCCTGTCCGCGCCAATGCCACCAGAAACGAGTTGTGCGGCATACCAGCGTTAAACGCTCCGAGACCGCCCTTGGTCCTCGCTCCCTTGATCTCGGTCTTAATGCCCCAGGTGTCCTGCATGATGGGCGCACCGAAACCCACGCCGAATACCGGGCTGGTCATCCAGACCTTCGTCGTAGATTGCCATCGTTGCAGGCGAAACTGGGCGTCGGGGTCATTCTGAAAATTGGCGCCACTGGAAAGGCCCAGCCAAATACTATGCAGCCTTGCGCCGCCGGGGATCGGAAGTTCGCTCTGAGCGTTGAGCAACAGAAGGGCAAACACACCCGCTCCAAGCGCGGCGACATACACGCGGGCGCGGCCGACACCGAGCACGAAGATGACTCCCCCCGCCATGGCGAAGCCAAGCACGGTAGACCTGTCCAATATCTGGACGAGCGCCGCCAGACAAAGGAGCATGGCGCCCGCATGGAGTAATCGATGCTTACGCTCTGCAACCAAGTAGACGAGCAGGGCTGCCAGCGCCGGCCCGAGGTCTGCGCCCAGGTTGCCGGCAGTGAGACGCGAAATCGCGCCCTGTCCGGCAATGCCCAAGCTGGCTCCGGACAAGTTGAATAGCTTGACGCCGGAAAGTGCAATAAAATTGAACAGCACTGCTCCAACGCACGTTGCATAAGTGAAATAACGCACCAACTTCGCAGCGAGAAGATGCTGTGTAAGAGCAAAGTAGGTTAGCGGAAAGAAAATGCTGTATCCGAAGATGGCCAGGTCGCGCATCGCAAACAGCTGGTACCGGGGAAACGCCAACGCAAAGTAGACCAACGTGATTAAGAACAACAACCACACCGCCCGCCCGATATCGCCAGCTCCGCCGCCGCTGAAAAGCCAGTGCAACAAGCGGCCACCGCGCTTATGAAGACTGATGGCGATGAGAACCAACAAGCTCGCATCAGTGACAAATAGCGGGAGTGGTCCAATTTTGATCCCAAGTGTAGCTTCGTCCCCGATAAAAGCTCTACTGAGCACTATATACGCTAGGATCAGTACAACTTCGGTCGGCAAACCTTTCAGGCCCAGAAGTCGCCTCAGACCCTTGATTCGGGCTTGCCCTCTTAAGTTCACTTGACTGCGTGCAGCGAAGTACCCAGGACCAGCTGCGGAGTTCACACTTTGGAACCCGCCGTCCGCAACCCGATAATAGGCTTTCATCGCGCACCCCTGGCGCTAACGGTTGCGAACACCGTCCGCACCATGATGTAGAAATCCAGCCACAGCGACCAGTTCCGAATGTAGTAGCTGTCGAATAACTCCTGCTCCTCCAATCCGCCTCCATTGCGAATCATTACCTGCCACATGCCTGAGAGTCCGGGCCGCACGGTGGCACGCAGCGTTCTGAAACCAGGCGAAAATCGGTTGAGATGATATTCGGGGAAGGGACGCGGGCCGACGAGGCTCATCTGCCCTCTTATGACGTTCCCAAGTTGCGGCAGTTCATCGATACTAAGGCGGCGCAGCAGCGTTCCGACTGCGGGAATAATGCGCGGGTCACGAACCAGCTTCATATTGCGATGCCATTCATGCCTTAACTCGTCATTGCCAGCGAGGCGCTCTGCGAGTAATGCCTCCGCATTGGGGTACATGGTGCGAAGCTTCCACACCTTGAACTTTGCGCCACCGAGCCCCTCACGCTCCTGCGTGAAGAAGGCAGGACCCGGACTGACAATTTTGATCAATGCGACGCCAAGCCCGATGATCGGTGCCACCGCGAGCAGCACGAGCCCGGACACGATGATATCTAGCGAGCGTTTGATCGCCTGATTCTTGCGCTGAAGCAGCTGACTGGTAAATTCGATACCGAGCAAACCGCCGAGGTTGCGAACGCAGGCATACTCAGTCGGCAGCTCTTCGGCATCATGGATCAGGACCACATGGCGAAAATGGTCTTGAAGGCGCGCCCTGATCCGGGTCAGTCTCAAACTATTCCAGACCAGAACCGTCGAGACGCCGGCCCGCGCGAGCACCTCAGCTTGTTCGAGCCCTCCCAGTACGGGAAAGTCTTCGAGCCGGCTGCCGGCCAGATTCAAATCGGGTGTTAGTATCCCCACGATCCGATAGCCAAGCGAAAAAGCTCGGTTGGTAAGTTTGACGGTCAACCGCGCCTGGCGCGCGGTGCCGAAGATCACCGTCGGCTCACCCCACCAGCTAAACCCGGAAACGGCCGACAGCAAAGTGAAACGGAAAAGCGGCACTGCGACGAGGCTAGTCGCCAAACCGATCACAAATGCCATCCGCGAGTACACGTCGCTCGCTTTGAACACGAAGCTGCACGCCGCCATCGCGATAAAAGAGAATGTTGTCGAGAAGGAAACGCGTCTTAGCGTTTCGACGGCGCCCAAGCCAAAACCGGGATAAAGACCGCCCGCCGCGTAGGCCAGCGGAAAAACCAGGAGCAGCGGCAGCAGCTCTCTATAAAGCTGCGGCGGTTGATGCAGAACCGTGTCTGCCCACGCGAAGTAGGCGAAAAGCCATGAAGTGAGCAGGGCCAACAAATCCGAGGTTACCAGCATTGCTATGCGCGCGAACTTCCGGCGAAGCTTGCGCGTCCACCGCCCCGTCAGGTTAGCTTCGAATAAGCGGTCGAGTGTGCCGGCTGCGACAGCTTCGCCGCGAAAGGTCTGCCCGCTCAGGTTCTGAAAAGAAGGATTCTGTGCCAATCGATTTCCTGATAGAGAGTGCTTGAACTCAGCAAGTCGGGAATGCCGAGTGGAAATGCCGCATTACGGAGATTAATGGCGTCGGGCGGGACCGAACCACCATCCTGACGGACTATGTCGAGGCTTCCCCGACGTTGGCGAGCCTACCTGGTGCGAACAGTGGTCACTTGGCGGCCCAGCCAGGGCCTTGAGCGGCCGGCCGTCCATTCAGTTCGTAGCCGTAATGTCGGAGCAGCGGCCAAGCAAGTGCGTTTACCACCGCGCGATCGAAACCGCTCATCCACGAGCGCCACTCATCGTCGGGTTGCAGAATAACGGGCCCCTTCCTGAAACGGCTCGGATTGCCATTTATACTGTGGACGAGGTTGAGAGATATCGTGTGGTTCATAATTTGAGGCCGCTGTTCGGCGGGATCACCTATCATCGTGAAAATTCGTTGCAGCTCGCGATCGGGTGCGACCATGAAATCTTCGTAACGAAGCAACAAATAACGCCCTGGGACATTGCACAGGCGCTCGACTTGCTGGCTGAGTATCCACCGAAGAGTGCTATTCACCAGCCCATAGCTAGGTAAGTAAGTGTTAGGCAAGCTGGGATCGGGCTTTTTCCGCAGCCTCGAAAACACTACCGCGCGCGCGTCGCGTACGAGGTGAACTACGTACACGTCGAGGCTTGGAATCTGGGTGATCAAATACGTTCCGGCCGGGAGCTTTGTGGAATCCACGATCGTGTGAGCGCCGGTTTGCGCCGATACGGCATGGTAAAGCTCCTGAGCTTCTCGCGCGTGCTCGGTCGTTAATAGCTGGAAACGCTTGCGTCCGCTTGCGGTCGTCAGCCGCCACAGGTCCTTCAACCGCAGATGTCGGAGGGGGTCGCGCGACCTCTCTGCGAGCACGCGGGACAGCGATACGTCGCCATACAGCCTCCCAAATACCCCTTTCCAAATCTCGCAATCCCTGAGCCGAGAGCCGCAAACACATAGTCGGTCGCTGGCCTGAGCGACATGCCAAAGATCACGGAGTTCGCCGCCCGAAAAAAAGCCTGCACTCTGGCCAAGTATGTTGTCCAGTATGGTCGTTCCGCTGCGGGGGCATCCTGCGATGAGAATGATCCTTAGTTTCTGACGTGCCATCAGCAATCCTGAAGTAATGAAACGTCGACTTCCGTCACCAACCTAATAGCGGACCTGTCCCTCAATCCATTGGCCAGCAACGGCGGACCGACCTTCACAGCTGTTTAAACAGGAGGAATCGGTAGCGATCGTGAGCCCCTATACGCGGCGCTCAGCGGCACATCATCACAGAGCCTGCGAAAATATCGGGCTCCAAATTTCACATTTTCTCACGCGACTGCCGCAAGCACAGACTCTGCATCAGGCTGTGCGAAGCTTCAAAGATCGCCGAGTCCTCTGCCTGAAACCCAGGACTATTTTGAATCCATGCTGGCTTACGCGAACGACATCAGGATTCAAGCGGAGGTGGCATCTTGCCCAAAGCCTGGCGCAATATCAACGCGAGAAATTCCGGATTAGCGAGCAGATAACGCTTCCACAAACGCCTGGGTTCGGTCAGCAGGCGAAAGGACCATTCGAGACCGGCGCGCATCATCCATCGCGGAGCCTGCTTCTTAGTACCGGAATGAAAATCAAAGGCGGCGCCGACGCCGATCAAGACCGTCGCGTTGACTTTCCCGATGTGACGACTGGTCCAAAATTCCTCTTTGCGCGCACCGAGTCCGCACCAAACAATATCGGGGTCCGCCGCGTTGATTTTTTCTATTTCCGCCCGGTCCTCTTCCGGCGTAAGCGGACGAAAAGGCGGTGAGTGCTGACCCACAATCCGCAATCCGGGAAAACGCTCGCGGAGCTTGGCCGCCAGACGCCCTGTGACCGCTGGCGGCCATCCACCGTAGAGGAAGTGCTTATAGCCTCGCTCAATCGAGCGCTGGCACATCGCGAGCATCAGGTCAGGCCCATAAACCCGGTCGACGTGCCAAAACCCCATCACCCGGAGGATCCAGGCAACCGGCATGCCGTCAGGCGTTACCATTCCTGCGCGGTTATAGACACGCCGCAGTTCAGGATCTCGCTGACAATCAACGATGCAGTGGGCGGGAACCGCTATGACGTAATTCTGTTCGCGCTTCTCAATCCATTTCTCGATCGTGCCGGTTGCCATCGCCATATTGACGGCCGACACACCTACGCCAAGGATATTTCCTCGTTCCATGAGAGACTCACTCCAAGAGCCACAACGCCACGCTCATCAGACTTCGCCCTCGCTTGCTGGGCCGGCACCTCCGCGCTTGCGCCGGAACCTGCAGCCCCTAAGCGAAGTGACCAATATTTCCGCACTACCCAGCCACCGCGGTCCGCCAAACGTCCGCCAGGCGAGCCGACGCAACCACCTCATCGTCCCCAACTCCGAACGGTACGTATCTGACCCAGTCGCAGCGCGAGAGCTCATGTTGCAGGATCCGCCAGCAATCGAATACGGCGACCGGCTCTTCGCGCCGAGGAAAATCACTGGCGTGCAGTTTTCTAAATTCTTCTCCTGGATTTGCGATAATCACTGCATCCGCTGCACTTAAACAGTCTGTCACGGAATCGGCGTAAGCGACCTCGTCACGCAGTACCAATCGCACATTGTCAAGCGCAAGAGAATCAAACACGATCAGGCTGTAACCCTCGGCAGCCAAGCGCCGTGCTATAGCGAGCGGCTGCGACTCTTCGATCACGTTTGTTCCCGGCTTGTAGGCAAGTCCCAGTATCCCAACCTTTTTGTGGCGGGGTACTAGACTGGTGATGCGGTTCACCACGCCGGCGCACAATGACCTGTTCTGAGCATCGGTAGCCTCGGCCAGTGTTGCCCGACAGCCTAGCGTCTTGGCCGTAAATACCAGCGCCTGATTGTCGCGAGGAAAACATGGACCGCCATAGCCCAGGCCCCCGGTGAGATAGCGTCTTCCGATTCTGGAGTCGAGACCCAGGGCGTCGGTCACCTTATCGATATCCGCACCCGGCAGTTGCTCACAAATCGCACTGAGCATGTTAGAAAAGCTGATTTTAGTCGTGACGTAAGTGTTGACAGCAATCTTGGTAAGCTCAGCATTGACCAAATTCATTCTGCAGATCGGTGGCGAATTCTCGCAGAACCTTTGATACCAGCTTTGCAAGGTCAAGCCGGCGCGTGCATCCGATTCTCCAATAAGTACGAAGTCCGGCCGCAGCATACCGCGCAGCACGTCGCCTAGAGCGATGAATTCAGGCCCGTAGCACAGGCCGAAGCCGGCACCGCAGCTTTTCTCGGAGCTCTGCTCGAGGATCGGCAGAATCCCGAACTCGGTTGAGCCCGGCAACACGGTGCTCACTACAACGACAAGATGATAATCGTTCTTGTTCTTGAGTGACCGGCCAATCTCCTCAATGGCATGCACTACATACCGCAACGAAAAGGCCCCGCTCAGCTCAGAGGGAGTGGGAACCACGATAAAGGTGATGCTGGACTCAGCGACCGCCAAGTTCATATCGTGAGTCGCCCTGAGGCGCTCGCGATTGGCCTCGATCATTTCGGCCAGCCCCGGCTCCAGGACGGGCGGCCTGCCATCGTTGACCAGTCCTACAGTGCGCGGACTCAGATCCACACCGACTACCCGCATCCCCTTGCTCGCTGCGCACGCGGCGAGGCACACACCTAGTTTGCCCAGGCCGACCACAGAAATAGAATCATGCATTTGACGGACATCTCCCGCTTTTTCGATCACGCTTTTTGTGTGACTAGACTCTCGCAGTCAGACAAAGATGCCATCCCACTCTTCGCTCGAGCCAGCGAAATAACGGAGGAGGTATCACCTGAAACTTCCACTGCCGTACGTAGCGATAGTGTGTATATTCCTCAACCCGGTAGGGAAAAATATGTTCGACCCTGCATCCCACGACATTGAAGCCGTGGTGCTGCAGTAATTGACGCGCAGCCCGCCGACTGTATGAATAGGTCACGGGACAGCCGGTCTGTGCCTCCGACAGTTCCGAGACAAGCTGATCGAGGTTCCAAAAGCGTCCCCTGCCCGACCCTACGACGATGGCAAACACCCTCCACGAATAGCGGTTGTAGACCATGACCTTGAGCGTGGTCCCTGGAACAGCGAACTTGCGCATTTCAGCGATGGCAAATTCCGGGTGCGGCGTGTGGTGTATGACGCCGAACGAATAAATTAAATCGAAGGGTTCCGGCGAGAGCGACTCACTCAACCGCTCGGCGTTGGCGCGAATGAACCGCACTCGGTCTGCCACTCCGTAAACCTTGGCGCACTGCCGAGCTATCTCGAGCGAGCGTTCGGACAAATCGATAGCGGTCACCGAAGCGCCTGCCTGGGCGAAACTAATAGTATCTGTGCCGATTCCGCAGCCGATCTCCAAAACGCGCCGGCCATCCCAGCGACCAAACTCTGCGAACTGCGGAATGTGCGGCTCAACGAAGTATTTGCGCTGCCGTACGTCCTCGAAATATTCCAAAGTCCCAAGCTGCCTGGGCGAATGGCGGATATTGCACGGTCGGCTGTTCCAGAAATCGCGAACCACCTCAAGCGGGACGGGCGAGAAACGTTCAACCGCGGCCTTCATTTGGTCCTCTCCAACGACACGTGTGAATCAGTCGCAACCCTGGGCGCGCACACCTCAAATTGCAGCAGTTCCCGTGATGCGGCTCCTCTCAGATGTTCTTGGATCCGTCCGTTGGTGGGGGCGAGTCCTTCTTCGAGCACACAGTCAAACTGACGGTCCCCGGGGATCATCATCTTCAAGCGCCCGATCCCTGGCTAACAAAACGCTGCGGCCAGGATCACCAGCCGTAACTGCTGACCTGTTCCTCAATCCATTGGTAGGTGCGGCTGAGGCCCTCTTCGAGGCTGATCTCAGGTTCCCACTGCAGCACTTCGCGCAGCCGCGTGTTGTCTGAATTGCGGCCGCGCACCCCCTGAGGGCCCGGGACATGTTTTTTGACCACTTTGATTCCGGCTGCATCGCCGATCATGTCGGCAAGCTCGTTGATCGTGACCATCCGGTCCTGCCCCAGATTCAGCGGACTTCGGTAGTCCGAGCACATCAACTTGTAGATGCCGAGTACGCAGTCGTCGATGTAGCAGAAGGACCGCGTCTGCTGGCCGTCGCCCCAGATTTCTATCTCATGGTGACCGCTCAGTTTAGCGATTGCCACTTTCCGGCAAAGGGCGGCAGGTGCTTTTTCTCGTCCACCTTTCCAGGAGCCGAGAGGGCCGAAGATGTTGTGGAACCGCACTATTCGAGTCTCGAGTCCATATCCCTCTTGATAGTGGATGCAGAGCCGTTCTGAGATCAGCTTCTCCCAGCCGTAGGCATCCTGTGGCTGTGCCGGATATGCTTCCTCTTCCTTGAGGGGCGTCACGTCGGTTTGGGTCTGGCGATACTCGGGGTATACGCACGCCGAAGAACTGTAGAGATAACGCTGAACGCCGTTGGTCCTGGCCGCGTCGAGCGTATGAATATTAATCAGCGAGTTGTTGTGCAGTATTTGGGCATGATTGGCGGAGATGAACCCCATTCCACCCATGTCGGCGCCCAGGGCATACACCGCATCGATCCCTTCGGTTGCTTGCAAGCAGTTCTCCCATCGGCGAAGGTCAAGCTGAAGAAACTCATCAGCCGCAGTCGGTTCGTATTCAGGCGGCTTCAGATCGGCCCCCCGCACCCAGTAGCCTTGCCTTTTCAGGTACGCAACCAAGTGGTGGCCGATGAAGCCACCGGCTCCAGTTACTAGTGCTTTTGTCATCATTCCTCCAATATTGCCGTACATGCGCCGAGCGATATCCGCGCAGGACTCAATTGCTGCCGGCCGCACACCTACTGGGCAAGCAAGATGGTGCGGGGCGCGGAACTTTTAGTTCTTGTCGAATTAACGATTGTCGCCGGATAAGAGAGGTAGACCTGGCGAACTCAATGAAGCTGAACCCCTTGGGACCACTACCGGATGATAGACGGGCGCGCCATCGTGTGAGTAATAATAGCCGTCGCTGCCCAATTTGATATCGAGCCGATTGAGAACCACCCCAAGGGGTTTTGCCCGTACCATGAACAGGCGCGAGCAGACCGCTCGCAATACCTTTTTGGGCGTAGCAGGGCCTGCCACCAACAGCACACCGTCGACCATCGTAGCCAGCAACAGCGTATCGGAGATCTGCATGATGGGAGCGCTGTCGATAAGGATGCAATCGTAAAAGGTGCTAAGATATGTCAGCAAATTCGCCATCTTTTTGGAGCCCAGCAACGCTCCCGGATTCGCGTGCGGCGCGCCGGCCGTGATGCACGTCAGTCCCTCAATTCCAGTGGAGCGCGCGACTTCCTCTGCCTTCTGGCGCCCCGTCAGTATTTCGCTGAGACCGGCATCGTTGGGAATATCGAGCATAGTATGACATCGGGAGCGGCGGAGGTCGGCATCGATCAACAGGACATTGTCGCCCATCTGCGAGAAAGCGAGCGCGGTGTTAACGGCGGTCATGGTTTTTCCTTCACTCACCGTGCCGCTGGTGATGAGGAGAGTCTTGGCCGACGGTACCGCGCGGGAGGCAACGACGCCGATTCGAATCGCTCGAAATGCTTCATTTACCTCGGTACCTGCCTTAGCGCCCGGCAGCTGGTGAGGAGTAGCAACCGGGACCGCCGCCGATTTGGATTTACTCAGCAGACGGCGGCTGCCTGGATTGAGCTTGGCAAAATCCGGCACCATGCCCAGGCAAGGAAGTGCGAGCGAACGTTCGACCTCGTCCGGGGTCTTGAATGTATCGTCGAAGCGGTCAAGTAAAACAGCCAGACAGATGCCGAGAAAGAGCGAACCCGCGCCGGCGCTGGCAAGAATCAGCATCGGCTTCGGGCTGGACGGTTCGGTTGGCGGTTCGGCCTGGTCGATAATCGAGACTTCCGTGGACGGTGCACCTCCCACGACACCCATCTCATTGATTTTGCCGAGGACGTTGCGGTACAGAGCTTGGTCGCCTTCCACCTCGCGAACCATAAGAGCATCCTGAAGCGACGCGTCATTCAACGCCGAGGCTTCTGCTTTTTCGGCATCAACCTTTTTGAGTAGTTCATTCTCCCGCGCCACGGCGGCCTTGTAGCTCCATTCAATACCGGCAGCCACCTGCTTCATTTCCCGGTCGAGCCGGCCGCGCAGCTCGTTTCGATGAGCGTTGACTTCTTCAAGTTCGGGATAATCGGGTTTGAACTGGCTGGCGAGGCTCGCGTAGTCGGCCTCAGCCTTGGCGTATTCTTGTTTGAGGTTCTGTATCAGGGTGCTGCTGATGACCGTTGGGAGGGAATCATAGTCCCCCGCGCGAACCAGATGCGTCTCGGTTTCAAGTGTGATTCGCTCGGTCTCAGCGCCGGTCAGCGCCTTCTCGAGGTCGGCCAGGCGCTGGGTCAACACGCGGGTCTTGTCCTCAGAGGGAGCGGCAACAATGCCCCGCTGGCGGCGGTAGCCGTTCAGCGCCGCTTCGGATTTTTCCACCCGTTCCTGGACTTCCTGCAGTTTCTTCTCGAGGAACTGCCTAGCAGTACTAGTTGCCCGATCGCGAAGCTCGGCTCCCTGGGCGACATAGGCACGCACGTGCGCATTGGCGATGCGTGCCGACAACATCGGATCGGGGGTACTGGAAGATATCGTTACCAAGCGCGTGCCGGTCTGCGGTTTAACCGTCAGGAGCTTTAGATATGCGTCAATTTCCTTCTCGCGGATGTCCGCTTTGGTGCGCGTACTGCCGGCCTTAATCCCGACCGGCGCCAGAACCAGCGGCGGATTGAGCAGCGCACTGTCCTGAAGACCGAGATCCTGAATTACCCGCAACGCCAGGCTGCGGCTCTGCAAGATCTTGTACTGAGTCCCGTAGTAGTTGTCGGCCTCCTCGTCGGATAGCTCTCGTGTTTCGGAGCCTGTCGGCTTGATGTCGACTTTCGGCGCGCGATGGTCAATCAGGATGGTACTGCCGGCAGTATAGACCGCGGGCATTACGCTTAGAAGAACGCCTGCACCGAACAGCGCTGCGACCAAAAGCACCAGAATTAGCCGCTTGCGTCTGGCGATCGCACGCCAATAATCCGTCGCGTTTGGCTCATCCTCCCCTTGAACTGCCGACGCTAGATACTCGGCATACTCAGGTTCGGGTATCTCCCGACGAATGAAGTATGTGCTGGGTTCGTTCATCTTCCCGACACCTAACTCGCCAACGTCCTAAAATCGGCACGCCGGCTCAGACGCAGACCACGTACTTTCGGCGGCGCGCGCATCAAGAACTCTCGAATACTCTTCAAAGAGCGACCGCTTTGCCCCGCTCGATACTAACTCCAAACCTCTCTCTATCAAGGGATGATCGGCACGCCGAAACCGATCTTGTTGATAAGGAAATACAAGGAATAAGGGACCGCCCCTGCCACCGAACGCTCGACAATGATCACATCACCTCCACGCACAGGTACGTCAGGTTCTTGTCCGCCCTTTATCTTAGAGAGATTGAGGGAGATTTCCCGCTGGCCAGCGCCCTGCTGCGGCCGAACCAGAGTCGCGGACGACGTATACAAGGCACCACCTGCGGCAGCTACGCTGCCAAGAACCGTCATGCCGGGAGTAATGGGGAACAAGCCGGGCTTGTCTACCCACCCCTGCACCGAAACGCTTCCAGCAGCCGGAATAAACAGGACGTCGCCGGGACGAACCGGCATATCCAGATAGCGTTCAGGGCCAGTGGTACTAATTACCAACGGCGACCCTTGGTTATTCTCCGTCAGAATTGCTGATTCAACCGCGGGAGACCTCGAATCAGTCGCCTCGTTTCCCAACGCCGTTGCGTCGCGTCTGGCAAGTTGATACGCGGCGGGGCCGGCGGACGCATCGGCGACTGTGGCTTCGCGCAAAGAGGCTGCGGTCGCTGCGCGGGTTGCAACCGCTGGCGCTGGGAATAAGAGTATTTGCGAGCCCCCTGTCTCTGTGGTTCCCCCCGCCCGGCTCAGCAACGTCAGTATGGAGTCGGAGCGACTCGCCACCAGATAGCGCCCAGGGGCCTTGACGGCACCTAAGACGGAAACGACGCGGTTTTCAGGAGTTTGTAGATAGACCTCCACCTGCGGGTTATACATGTAGCGGCCCAAACGGCTTGCTAGTTCCTGGCGGAGATCCTGCTCGGTCATTCCAGCGACCTTGATTTCACCAAGCAGCGGCAGGGCGATAGTATCATCCTCAGACACCCGCACGGTGCGGTCTTTCAATTGTGATATCATTGGCACCGAAATGCGGAGAACATCACCGGGGCCGAGGGTGAAGCCCGAACTCGACGTCGCTGTTGAGGCAGTGGTCCGTTGCCGCCAGAGAGCTTCGAGCGCTGCCGCCGACTCGTCTTCACCGCCCGCGTTCGAGGATTGGATGGCCGGTGATGTATCAGCGGCTGACCGCGACGCGACGGGTGCCGAATCTTGCGCGCCAGGCGTCGAATGATTCGAGCTGGCGCACGCGCTAATGGCGAGACTGATGCAACTGAGCAAAGCCAGCCCAGAAAGCCCACCGCATCTTTTGCTTCCGGTATACATAACGTTAGCAGTCCCGGGCCCCTGCGGAGTGGCCCAAACCACTCAGCACCAATCAGAGCGTGACACTAAGTGGGCGTGACTCCCGAACTCACCGAGTCAGTACCCACCGTGGACCGTCGGCCGAACTTTAAAATCCGCGCTTGCCGCAGTAACGCTCCTTGCCGGAACGACAACCTTCATGCTGGCGCCGACAACGTTCAACAGCAGCGCCACTCTCTTGGCGCCAGAGCGATAATGCTCGAAAATTCCCGCGAAACCTTCCATCGGGCCGTCGATTAGACGGACATGCTCACCCGCCCTGAAAGTCCTTCGGGGCAGTTCAACGATCCCGCTTTGGCCGCGCCGGCGAATCTGCTCGACGATCGAGGCATGCACCTCTGAGGGGATCGAACCAGCGCAAACCACTCCTGCGACGCCGATCGTATGGAGAACTTTGTACAAGCTTGACTCAAGTTCGAACAAGGCAAACAGATAGCACGGAAATAGCGGCACCACCGACTCAATGAGGGTACCATTGCGAGCGCGCCAAGTTCGCATTCGGGGCAAGAATGTGTCGCGGACAAACTCTGTTAGTTTGAATTGTACGAGAGTCTCCTTTTGTTGTTTGGTCCGCACCAGATACCATCGCTCGCCGTCGGCGACGTTCGAAAGTTTGATAGCAGCCAAAATCTTCCTCTCGACCAGCGTTCGGGCCTTCGAGCCGAAAAAGTTTATAACCCTGGGAGACGCAAGCTCACGATAGCTGATCTTTAACGGACTTGCCTGTTGGGTTAATCAAAATCCAGAGCTAAACATAGCTCCGCCACCCCTCCTTGGCTCCGAGCGTTTTTCAGACATTTGTCCACCACCCGAAGGCCCGAGTGTCAGCAAAGAAAAAAAGACGCGTCGGGCGGCATCGGTTGCGTAGCTTAGGTTAGTCCTGCATCAATGTCAAGCATAATTGTGTGCCAAGAGTAACAAATGGACATGTAACGAGTACTTCAAAGTCTCATGATGGAAAGTGCGCACCGGCTACATCAGAACAGGGCAGGCATGACGCTTTGGGGTTATATTTGAGGCGTTTTATTCGTCCCATAAGTTGCTTCAGCATCAAGCACAATCGCCTTACGTTGAATTCCAAACTTAATTGACAAGCAAGATTCTTTCCAAAACCCGCAGTGCACAGTGGCAGCCAGCGGTCGTGCCCTACCCTAGACCAGTCGCCATCGACCCTACTGGTGCCCCGTCAATCTGCAGCGCATCAAGCGCGGGGCCGCGATTCACGTCACCTGGCCGAGACGAGCGCGCCTGGCGTAAGCATAAGGGCAATTCTTTGGGCCGGCACCGCTGACTCGCGACCAGCAAGGGCCAGATGACGTTCTGCGAGCCGACCCGGTGCCCGTTTCTGGCGGAGTTCGCGATAGGACCCACGCTGCTAGGGTTGGCCGACCGCGCTTGCTACCAGTGCCAACCTCCAGTGAGCACGCGGCGAGCAGTCGAGCCTTGCTGCGGTCCTGATCCAGCAGTTCTATACACCCCAATATGCGTGGGAGCTGTTCGTTGGTTCCCAGTGTCTGGATGATTATCCGCGCGAGAGCGGTCTGGGTTGGGTGCTTAGGCTCGCCTCCTGCTGGACGAGTTAATGCTATTGGGATCCCATCGGCCGACATCAGCACAGTCCCTGCGCGGCACACCAACGAATGCGGCAAGCTGCGCGAGCAGACTATCGAATCCAATTGTTCGCGCTCCGCTGAACTCAACTCAACCACCACATTATTAGGCCTGGCCAAAGGGAGTGACATCGTACCAGAGCATCGCTCGTTGGTTAAGTCATTTGTGGGACAATACACAAGTCTCCTGTCACAGAAACGCGATGAATGAATAATGTGATATGGTCGTCCGATTGTTCATGCGAACAGGGCGGTCGAAGGTGGAGCTGGTGTTGAGCAGCGAAGAACGGGGCGTTGGAGCGTTACGCACGGCGTGGCACTGCGGCGCAGCAGCTGGCGTTGCGGGCGCGGATCGTGCTGCGCTGCCGGTCTCGACAACAAAACGGTGGTGCTGGAAGTGGGAGTCTGGCCGGGAGTGGTCGGCAAATGGCGGCGGCGCTTTCTGGCCAAACGGCTGGAAGGCTTGCTCGACGAGCCGCGGCCGGGCGCGCCGCGCCGAATCACGGATGACAAGGTCGAGCAAGTGGTGATTCAGACGCTCGAGACCGTGCCTAAGGGGTGCTGCTCACTGAAGCACCCGCGAGATGGCCAAGCGCAGCGGTATCAGCCGGATGACGGTAAGCAGGATCTGGCGCGCTTTCGGCCTGCGTCCGCATCGTACCGAAACCTTCAAACTTTCCCACGATCCGCAATTGGTGGAGAAGGTGCGCGATATTGTAGGGCTTTATCTCAATCCGCCGGAGCGGGCCCTGGTCCTGTGCACCGACGAGAAGGCGCAGATCCAGGAGCTCAATCGGATGCAGCCGATCCTGCCGATGCGGCCCGGCCAAGCCGAGCGCCGTACCGACTACTTCCGCTATGGCACCACCTCGCTGTTTGCCGCGGCGCTCGATGTCGCCAGTGGCAAAGTGATCGGCCAGTGCCATCGCCGCCACCGGAGCGTGGAATTTCGCAAGTTCCTCGACCGCGTCGACCAGCAAGTGCCGACCTCGAGATTCATCTGATCATGGATAATTACAGCACGAATAAAACCGCGCTGATCAAGTCCTGGCTGGCCAAGCGCCCTCGCTACCACGTGCATTTCACACCTACCAGCGGCTCCTGGCTAAATCAAGTCGAGCGCTGGTTCGCGCTGCTCACCCAGCGTGCCATCAAACGCGGCGCACACACCAGCATAAGCCAACTCGAATGCGCGATTCGCGACTACATCGAAGCTCATAACCAAGAGCCCAAACCCTTCATCTGGACCAAACCGGCCGACGACATCTTGGCCAGCATCGCCCGCTTTGCAGCTCAGACCTGTAAGATCCATCGTATCAATTAATTTTTTCCGTGACGGGAGACTAGAGAGATGGTTAACCAGTTCGACGAAGAACTCCTCGGTAAAAACCTCGGCGTGCAGGGCGATGAACTTGCCGATAGTGCTGTGGTCGGGCTGATGGCCGCGGCATATCCACCACGCTCCTACATCGCGGCGATCTAGCCCTTCCAGCTCGTGCAGCGACCACCGCCGGTTGAGAATCCCGTAGACGATAAGACCGAGCAGCGTGCGCGGATGAAAGGCCTTGCCGCCCTGCGGCTGATAGCGAGTGGTCAAGCGGACAGATTGCACAGCGCTGGGGGGTCAGTGTTCCGACCATAAGCCATTGGCGGCGCTGCCGGCGCGAGCGCGGGCTATCCGGCTTGCACGGCGAGTTGCGGTCGGGACCGCGCAGTTACGACGACGAGCGGGTGGCGGCGCTGATGACCAAGGTGCTGCACAGCGGCCGCCGAATGCGACCCGCTGGAGCGTGCGCAGTGCGGCGAAGCAGACCGGCATCTCCAAGAGCACGGTCGTACGCTTCCTTGCCTTGTTCGGAGTTCATCCGCACCGCAGCAAGAGTTTTACTTTCCACCGACCCGTTCTTCGTGGATAAGGTTCGCGACGTGTGGGGCTGTACCTCAGTCCAGACGACAAGGCGCTGGTGCCGTAGCGTGGACGCGAGAAAAGCCAGTTTTAGGCGCTCCAGGTCGGCGCCTGTTCTCGTGTATAGACCTCGTGGTTGTTGCTAAGCTACCCACGCATCCGACTTAATCTGAGGATTCATCCTCGCGCCTCCGCAAAAGCGCGCTAATCGAAATCCGCCGAGCAATAGCAATGAATGAGCCTTCGAAACGTCGCTCTATTGAGATCTCTGGCCGCGGCGCGCGTAGCGCTGTTTTCGCCAGTGCAAAGTCGTTCACAAGAGACGATTGTACCAGTTGGGCCTCGCCCCCCCCGGCGTCGGCGCTGTCTGCTGGGCTCTGGCCGCGCCCGAGCTTGAACTGGCGCTTCTGGTCAGTCGTGCGTCGGATTTGTTCGTTTCGGATAATGACACACAGTGTGTTACCATATTCATCCACAGTCCGCTAACAAAGAGGCTGTTGGGGAGAATACCATGTACATTTTCAATTCAAAAAACGAAAGCGCATCGATCCTGACACTCGAAAACGTTGCGGAATACCTGCGGGTACATCCGTCGACGATTTACCGGCTGCTCAAGAAGAAGCAATTGCCGGGGTTCAAACTCGGACGCGACTGGTGTTTCAATCAGGAGTCGATCGACCGTTGGCGTGCTGACGCCGAGCGAAGCCGAGGACCGTAAATTATTCCGCCGACAATAACGGTGGCGGAGCCGCCGGCTAGGACTTGTGCTAGCGTGACGTACGCGGTGCTGCATACGTCGCCTAAAATTCCGGCAAAGCTGCGGCCGGGGTGACGGATGACCATCCCGTCTGCCTTATGGGAGCAGATGGCCGCATAATCAGTCTCACTCGGGTGAGCCGCGCGGCGCCCCTACAGGCCGGGACCTCACGACGCCTGGTCGCGGCGAAGCGCTTCCGAGCGCGAGCAGGCGATTAACATGCGTCCAAACGAGCACGGTCGATTTTGGGCAGTGTCTAGTAACCGGCATTTTCGCGTATCTAACTCCCGAGCCGATTATCCGATAAGAGGAATGCCGGCGATCAAAAAAGCCCTCGCCCAATTCCTGGGGGAGGCGGAATGCGTCGTCGCCGGCACCTCTAATAATAGCTGTCCCAGAACGGACCGCCAGCTATTGGTTCATTAAGTTCGCCTCCTTTTCCGTCGTTAAATTCAATCCAAGTGACCGCTTTGTCACTCGGCGGCCTTCCTCTTCTACCCCTCATTCGTGCGGGCGCGAATCCACATATTGTTAGCTTAGATATGTCAAAATCGGACAAATGTTTACCGATTGTTTAAAAATACTTGCTAATTGTCGATCCTGCTGACAAAATGCCAACCCATGTGGAGGGAAGTGTGTGAGCACTCTTAACGGATAGTCAGCGGGGCACCGGCATTGGGTACTGTCCGCTCCATGATTAAAGGGGCGATGAAAGCTTACGACCCTTTTCGTAAACTGGCAGCGTCCGCTGAGGCGGAATCGAGTTGTCTTCCGTATAACTAACAGTGGGGTGAGAGAAGTTGCGAGCCCGTGCGGCATTCGATGGAGCCGCAAATGAGGTTGTTGAAGAGGAGTAGATGAAAAATACCAACCGACTTGGGGAAGTGGTGAAAGGTCGTCGCGAAGGTTTGGGCTTGACCCAACGCTCACTTGCGCTGAAGCTCGGGGTTCAAGCAAGCCATGTCGCCTTCATTGAAGGTGGACGCCGAAAGCCCTCGCTCAAACTGGTCGCACGTATAGCCGATAGCCTCGGTCTCGATAGAAAAAATCTTCTGATCCTTGCACATCCTGAAGCAAAAGCGTTTCTGGTTGAGGCAAAGGCGGATATGACCCGACCGCAGCGATCCCGCTTTGGGTGTCCTCCTGCACCTCATTGGGGTCGATGACGATGCCCCGCGATGCCTACTGGTGGGCGGTTGGGATAAAAGCGTGCAGCGACTGAGCGCCTGAGCTTATTTGCAGTCCACAGCGGGCATTGGCCGACCGGCCCAAATGGGCAGTCTTTTCACATTGTCGCACTCATACTTAGGGCAGTGTTGACGTTGTCCGCGAGTTTTGCGTTTGTCGCCTTGGGCATCTTTCTTACTTCGCCGTAGCGCTACGAGGTAAAAACCCCCGAGTCATGGCATTGGGGGACCCGGCGGTGCGATCGAGCAAGGCTCTGACGCCGCAACCCCGGCCATCAGCTCGATTGCAATTGCTTCTTTCCTGGTTGGTGCGGATCACCGAGACCTTGTCAAGCAGTCAAGCCGTTGACACCCTAACGGTGGCTGACATTCACCAACACGGAAGAAGACTTAGGATAATCCTAAAACAATGTTCTGGGCTCAGCGAGGGTTTCGACTTTTCTTTGTGGCCTTTGTTCACATCTTAGTGCCGCGCCACACAACCCGACCGACCGGCACTGGCCGGTCATGCTTCAAGCTGTAGGACTCTTCCGGATAGCTGGAACTATCACACCGGACCACCATAATTCCGTTCAGCTGATAATGAATACGCCGGACCACCAAAGGTCCGCTCCGGTCGCTCGCTTTCGCGGCTAACGAACCAGCACGGACCGCATAAATTCCATCAAAGATCGGCTTCCACTCGCCCTCATTTTGCTGCTGGGCAGTAGGTCTCACGCCACATGTGCGATCGAGCAAAACAAGATCACCTTTCGTGATGGTCGGCTCCATCGAGTCGTCGCCGACTTCCATCAACAGCGGCGTTTTCATGTCAGTAGAGCCAGAAGTGGGCTCGCTAGCCGGACCATACACGAGCTCGAACAGCCACGGATCATAGAATGCCAGCGGAGGTTTTCCTGCACGCTCGTACTCCGTCGTCTCATACTCTTCGAGTAATGCATGACGTCGCGCACGACGAGCATTGACAGGGCCCGTCCCCGTAACTAGCCAAGCAAGGCTCACGTCCATCGCTTCGGCGAGCTCGGCTAATTTTGGAAGGCTCGGGTCGAATTTGCCGCTGATCCATCGATAGAGGGTGACGGGCGTCACACCTATCTTCGCGGCCAATTCCGAAACTTCATAGTCCTTTGTGGCTTGCTTGAGCCGTCTGAGCCTGCCCCGAATTCGTGGACACTCAGGTTAGGTAGATCTTGATTGATTGGATTTTATGAAATCTTCTCCGGCACGCGCGTGTGCGGAGCGCAGTCCCGCAATGTCCCCTGCATCAGGCAGGCG